>Ga0105100_10000089_pt1 | contig 48115 bp, 52 predicted proteins | sample PPLLak12cMay2015_2_FD_87033 | JGI IMG/M metagenome (GOLD analysis project Ga0105100, IMG submission 87033) | Freshwater sediment microbial communities from Prairie Pothole Lake near Jamestown, North Dakota, USA - PPLs Lake P8 Core (1) Depth... | ecosystem: Environmental > Aquatic > Freshwater >... | reverse complement strand
GCCGATCCGCATCCTGCTCACCACCATGGGCGGCCGCGTCGGCCCGGACGCGGCGGCCATCGTCAAGGACCTCGAGCGCCTGTGCGGCGGCGGCAAGACGCCGGCCGGCGGCCCCGGCGAGGACCTCGACTTCAGCGCGCCGCCGCCGTGAGCGCGCCCGGCGATCTCTAGAAGTCTTTAGGCTCCGGCGGGAAGCTCGGCTTGCGCTTCTCGCGGTGCGAGGCGATGCCCTCCTTCACCTCGGGGCCGGTGAAGCCGAGCACTTCCAGCGCGAGCGAGGCGTCGAACGCGGGGCCGGCCATGCGCAGCCAGTTGTTGAGCGAGTACTTGGTCCAGCGGATGGCGGTCTGCGCGCCCGAGGCGATCTTGCGCGCCACTTCGAGCGCCTTCGCCTGCAGCTCGGCTTCCTCGCAGGTCAGCGACACCAGCCCGAGCCGCTCGGCCTCCTCGCCGCTGATCTGCTCGCAGGTAAGCAGGTAGTACTTCGCCTTGGCCATGCCGCAAAGCAGCGGCCAGACGATCGCCGCGTGGTCGCCCGCGGCTACGCCCAGGCGCGTGTGGCCGTCGATCAGGCGCGCGTTCTTCGCCGCGATCGAGATGTCGGCCATCAGCGCCGCGACCAGCCCGGCGCCCACCGCCGGGCCGTGCACCGCGGAGACGATGATCTTCGAGCAGTTGATCATGTTGTAGACCAGGTCGCGCGCTTCGCGCCAGACGCGCGCGCGCACGGCGAAGTCCTGCGTCATCTCCTCGACCATCTTCAGGTCGCCGCCGGCCGAGAAGCCCTTGCCGGCGCCGCGCAGGATGGCGACGCGCGTCTCGGGGTCGCGGTCGACGTCGAGCCATACCATGGCCATCTCGGCGTGCATGCGCGCGGTGGCGACGGAGAGCTTGCCCTCCTCGCCCATGACGATCTCGAGGATGCCGGGCTCGGGCCGGCGAAACTTCAGCTCTTTGTACTGGGAGTAGTCCATGCGGGCATTCTACAATTCGCCCCCATGGTCTCCTTCGACGACATCGCGAAAGCCCACGAGCGCATCAAGGGGCACGCGAAGCGCACGCCGGTGCTGACCTCGGCCACCGTGGACGCGCTCACCGGCGCCTCGGTGTTCTTCAAGTGCGAGAACTTCCAGCGCATGGGGGCGTTCAAGTTCCGCGGCGCCTACAACGCGCTGTCGCAGCTGCCCGAGGACCGGCGCAGGAACGGCGTCATCGCTTTCTCGTCGGGCAACCACGCCCAGGCGGTCGCCCTCGCGGGAAAGCTTTTGGGGATCAAGACCCTGATCGTCATGCCCGAGGACGCGCCGAAGGTGAAGCTCGACGCGACGCGCGGCTACGGCGCGGAGATCGTGCAGTACACGAAGAACCAGTCGCGCGACGAGGTCGCCGGCAAGCTCGCGAGCGAACGCAACCTCACGCTCATCCCGCCTTTCGACCACGAGCACGTGATCGCCGGCCAGGGCACCGCCGGCAAGGAGCTGGTCGAGGACGCGGGGCCGCTCGACATGCTGCTCGTGCCCTGCGGCGGCGGCGGGCTGCTCTCGGGCTGCGCCATCGCCGCGAAGCACCTGCTACCGCAGATCAAGGTCTACGGCGTCGAGCCCGCGGCAGGCGACGACGCCACGCAGTCGTTCGTGAAGAAGCGCCTGGTGACCATCGCCATTCCCGACACCATCGCCGACGGCGCGCGCACGCCCTCGCTCGGTAAGCTCACGTTTCCCATAATCCTGCGCACCGTCGACGACATGATCACCGTGACCGACGACGAGCTCGTGCGCGCGATGTTCTTCCTGTGGGAGCGCATGAAGATCGTGGTCGAGCCGACAGGCGCCCTTGCCTTTACTGCTTTATTTACTGAAAAACTGAAAGCAAAAGGTAAGCGCGTGGGCGTGGTGCTTTCAGGCGGAAACGTCGACCTTCGCTGGGCGGCCGCGCAGATGAACAAACGCCAGGATTGACGCGCCGACGAGGGTCACGGCGAGGGTGAAGTCGAAGCGCGGCGAGACCGTGCCCACCGCGCAGGCGAAAAGCACGACCCGCAGCGGCCAGGGGATCGCCCTCAGGCCGAAGAAGCCCTGCAGCGCGAAGGAGGCAAAGGTGCACATCGCCACGGCGAAGAACAGGCACTCCAGCACGTACAGCACGCCGCCTTGCATGTTGAGCCCGGGGTTGAAGAGGAAGTAGAACGGCAGGATGAAGCCGCCGATCGCGAGCTTCACCGCGTAGGGCCCGAGCGCCATCGGGTTCACGTCGGCGATGGCGCCGGCGGCGAAGTTCGCCACCGCCACCGGCGGAGTGATGGCGGAGAGGCAGGCGAAGTACAGCATGAAGAGGTGCACCTGCATCTCGGGCAGGTTGAACACACCGCGCAGCACCGGCGCGAGCAGCGCCGCCCCCATGATGTATACCGCGGGCGTGGGCATGCCCATGCCGAGCAGGATGAGGAACACCGCGGAGAGCAGCAGCGTCGGGATGAGCAGCCCCCCGGCGATCATGTTGATGAGCAGCGTGAACTTGCCGGCGAGCGCGCTGATCTCGATCGCGCCGATGACCACGCCGGCGGCCGCCACCGCGCCGACGAGCGGCACGAGCTGCGTCACGGTGTCGGTGCAGCACTCGACGAAGCGCCGCGGCCCGATGGCGGTCGGGCGGTGGAACCACGACAGCACGATCACCGCGGCGGTCGCGCCCGCCGCCACGTACACCGGCGTGTAGCCCGCGACGAGCAGCGCGATCAGCGCGCCGAGGGGCAGCAGGTGGCGCCATCCCGAGGCGAGCGCGCGCGGGAGCGGCACGATGCTCTCCTCCGGCATGCGCGGCTCGTCGTGGCGCACCGCCTCGTTGTGCACGAGGAGATAGATCGAGTAGTAGTAGATGAGCGCCGGCAGCAGCGACGCCCAGGCGATGCTCGCGTACGGGATGTTGGTGAGGTCGGCCATGATGAACGCCACGGCGCCCATCACCGGCGGCAGCATGGCGCCGCCGCTCGAGGCGGTGGCCTCGATCGCGCCCGCGCGCGCCGCCGGGATGCCCATCTTCTTCATGATCGGGATGGTGAGCGGGCCGGTGGTGGCGACGTCCGCCGTCGGGCTGCCCGACACCGAGCCGTACAGGCCGCTCGCCGTGACGCAGGCCTTCGCCGCGCCGCCGCGCATGCGCCCGGTCACCGCGCTCGCGAGGTCGAAGAAGAGCTGTCCGCCGCCGGATTTCTCGTAGAAGCTGCCGAACAGCACGAACAGGAACGCGTAGGTCGCCGCCACCTCGAGCGGCGCCCCGTAGATGCCGTTCTCCATGATCGTCATCATCTCGATGAAGTAGGGCACGCCGAAGTTCTCGTGCTTCAGCGCCCCCGGCATCCATTGGCCGAACACGGTGAAGGCGAGGAGCAGCAGCACCAGCGTCGTCAGCCCCCAGCCCACCGAGCGGCGGCACAGCTCCACCGTCAGCGCGAGCAGCGCGAAGCCCGCCGCGATGTCCCCACTCGTCGGCTGCGAGAAGCCGCGGCTCCAGTTGAGGAACCTGTCGTCGAGGACGATGTAGTAGGCGGCCACGGCGAGCGAGAGCGCGGCGAGCGCGACGTCGGTCCAGGCGAGCCGCCTGCGGCTCTTGCGCGCCGTCGTGGTGAGGAAGGCGATCGGGTAGGTGATGCCGATGAAGATGGAGATGTCGAGGTGCCAGTTCGCCGTGAAGGCCCGGGCCCAGGCGGCGAACTCGGATAGGGGTTGACTTAGAAAAGCAATTTCTTTTGCGTAGAAGGCGAGCTGGAGCGCGGCATTTCCCGCGACCTGGGCGAGCGCGCCGATCCACAGCACGTACAGCGCCGCGGCGGTCGAGGCGACCTTGATGAGGACCGCCCAGGCGCCGCCCGGGCGGTGGCGCGCGCCCTCCCAGTTGAGAAAGCGCACGCCCTGCTACTTCAGCAGGCCCGCTTCCTTGTAGTAGCGCGCGGCGCCGGGATGGAACGGCAGGTTCGCCGGGTTGGTCGGCATCTTCGCGCGCGAGAAAGCGGTCTTGAGGGAGCCGCCGACCGCCTGCACGCGGGCCTCGTTCTCGGCGATCGCCTTCACGTACTTGTAGACCACCTCGTCGCTCACGTGGGCGCCGGCGAGGAGCGCCACCCACATGCGCACCGTCGGATAAGGCTTCTCCATGAACGGATAGGTGCCCGCCGGCACCATGTCGGCCCTGTTGTTGAAGGTGTCGGCGGCTTTCTGCACGGTGGCCTGGTCGCCGTCGATCCACAGCAGCGCCCGCTTGCCGGCGATGTCCTTGATCAGCGCGTCGCCGAGGTTGCGCGCGTTCATGAACACGTCGGCCTTGCCGTCGGTGATCGCCGCGAGGCCGATGGCGCTGTTGCCCAGCACGTAGCTGCCGCCCCACTTCTCGATGTCGTCGATGCTGAAGCCGTGCGCCTTCATCACTTCGTACGGCCCGCCGATGGTGGTCTGCGGGTTGTCGGGCCGGTTGATGGCGAGGCGCATGCGCGGCTTCTTCGCCGCGATGTCCTTCCAGGACTTGACGCCGTTGGCATCGGCCCATTCCTTGGTCATCAGGAAATGGATGTACTGGTTGTCGAAGAGCTGCATCGCGAGGCTGAACTTGCCCTTGAGCGGCTCCTTGAACGGCGAGGCGCCCTCGAGCGCGAGCTTGACCTCGGTGCCGGTGGCCGTGGCGGTGAAGTCCGCCTGCCCCGTGGCGATCGCCTGCACGCCGCCGCCCGGCGAGTTCGGCTTGAACGAGACCGCCGAGCCCGGATAGGCGTCGCGCACCACCGCGTTCAGGCCCTCGACCATGGTGCGCGGGTAGCCGCTCGGCGTCGCGCCGGTGACCGTCGCGGTGACCGGCTTGTTGTCCTTGAAGTCGGCGAGCGCGGGAACCGCCGCCAGCATGGCGGCAGCCAGCGCAATGCGTGCAAAGTTCATCGGCTGCTCCTCTTGGTCTTGCGCGTCCCGGTCTTGCGCGCCCTCGTCCTGCGCGCTTTTGTCTTCCTCGATTTCCTGCCGACAGGCTTCCTCACCCTATCCGTGCGGCGGCGTTTTTGCTTCGCTTGCGTGCGCGCGCGCGAGCCCGGGGGCGGAAACTTCAGGATCGCATCCTTGAAGAGCTCCACCAGGCCGAGCACCGCCGAGGCCTGCGTCGGATAGAGCGCCTCGGTGCGCACGATCAGCTCCTGCTGGTTCTCGGGGTCGTAGAGCTCGGCCAGGTACTTGCCGCTCGCCTGGTCGAGCACGAACTCAACGCGAAATTGGGCCACGCACGCCTCCTCTCATCAATTAGTATCGCACGCGATGCGCGCCGTCGAGATCACCAAGCCCGGGCCTCCCGAGGTCCTCAGGCCGGCGGACCGGCCCAAGCCCGTCCCCAAGCCCCACGAGATCCTGATCAAGGTCGCAGCCGCCGGGGTCAACCGCCCCGACGTGCTGCAGCGCACCGGCAATTACCCGGTGCCCCCCGGCGCCTCGGACTTGCCGGGTCTCGAGGTTGCGGGGGAAGTCGTGGAAACAGGGTCAGGTACCTCTCTCTGGAAAAAAGGCGATAAGGTCTGCGCCCTGGTGCACGGCGGCGGCTATGCCGAGTACTGCGTCACCCCGGAGGTGCAGGCGCTGCCGGTGCCGAAAGGCCTTTCGCTCGTCGAGGCGGCGTCGCTGCCGGAAACCTTCTTCACCGTCTGGGGCAACGTCTACGACCGCGGCCGCCTCGCACCGGGCGAGTCGCTGCTCGTGCAGGGCGGCAGCTCGGGCATCGGCGTCACCGCGATCCAGATGGCCGCGGCGACCGGCAATCGCGTCTTCGCCACCGCCGGCTCCGACGAGAAGTGCGCCGCCTGCGTGCGGCTCGGCGCGGAGCGCGCGATCAACTACCGAACCCAGGATTTCGAGAAGGAGATCCTTGCGGCGACCGGCGGCAAGGGCGTGGACGTCATCCTAGACATGGTCGGCGGCGACTACGTGCCGAAGGAGCTGAAGTGCCTCGCCGACGACGGCCGGCTGGTGTTCATCGCCTTCCTGCGCGGCCCGAAGACCGAGCTCAACATCGACCCGGTGATGCGCCGGCGCCTCACCATCACCGGCTCGACGCTTCGCCCGCGCACCGTCGAGTTCAAGGGTTACCTGGCGAGGAACCTGCGCGAGAAGATCTGGCCGCTCATCGAGGCGGGCAGGATCAAGCCCGAGATCTTCAAGACCTTCCCGCTCGAGCAGGCGGCCGAGGCGCACCGCCTGATGGAGAGCTCGCAGCACATCGGCAAGCTCGTGCTGGTGCTGTAACCGTAAACGGTAAACCGTTAGCGGGGTCAGAGCAATTTCGTGGTTCTGCGCAAATTGCTCTGACCCCATTTGTTGTTTACTCCTTAGCAGCGGTCTTTCTGAGCCACTCGACGAAGGCCTGCACCTCGGGCCGGCCTTCGGCCCGCTTGGAGACGATGGCGAAGTAGGCGCGCGCCGGGTCGGCGCTGCTCTTGAACGGCGCCACCAGCTCCTTCGCCGCGAGGAGATCTCGCACCAGCGGCGTGCGCCCCAGCGCCACGCCGTGTCCGGCCACCGCCGCGGGAATGATCTGCTCGTAGCCCGAGAACGAGAGCGTGCCCGAGGGCCGCAGGTCGGCGATGCCGGCGACTTCCAGCCAGGTCTTCCAGTGCAGCCAGGGATGGCGCCCGTCCGGGTCGTCGTACTGGAGGAGCACATGGTTTTTCAAATCTTCCGGTTTTTTCAGTTGCTTCCTGGCGAGCAGCTTGGGGCTGCAGACCGGGAAGACGCGCTCGCCGAAAAGCCGGATGGCGTTCGGCCCGGCGAGCGAGGGCGGGCCGTGGCGGATGGCGATGTCGAGCCCGTCGCGCTCGAGGTTCTGCACGCGCGTGTCGGCGGTGATGCGCACGTCCGCTTCGGGGTGCGTGCGGGTGAACCCGGCGAGGCGCGGGATCAGCCACAGCGCGGCGAAGGAATGGGTGGTGGTGAGCGCGATGGCCTGCCGGCCGGTGCGCGTGCGCAGCCGGTCGGTGGCGGCGCGCATGGTGACCAGCACCTGCGCCGCCGCGGCGTAGAACTGCTGGCCCTCGGGAGTGAGCGCAAGCGCCCGGTGCCGGCGCTGGAAAAGCGGCACGCCGAGCTGCTCCTCGAGATCCTTGATCTGCCGGCTCACCGCCGACTGCGTGAGGAAAAGCTCCTCGCCCGCCTTGGTGAAGGACAGGTGCCGCGCCGCCGCCTCGAACCCCACCAGCAGGTCGAGCGCCGGTAACGCATTCCGATTACGCATGCAAAGCCTGCATATTTCCCGTTTGAGCTCGGGAAGCCAAGGATGCATCCTGCGCATGTCAAATGCAAGGAGGCCCCATGAGGCTGGAACTCGACAAAGGTGCTGTAAGGCTCTCTCCCCACCAGACGCTGCGGCTGCGCGACAGCGCCGGCAGCACGGTCTGCGCCGTCGAAGGCTCGGTATGGATCACCGAGGAGAACCAGGCGCGCGACATCGTGCTCGCGCAGGGCAATTGCTACCGCCTGCGCAACCGCGGCCTCGCCCTCGTCAACCCGCTCGGCGGCACCGCGTCCGTCGAGCTCACCTGAAGGAAACGCCATGGATCTCATCGACCGCTCCACCATTCCCGGCCTGCACGCCGCGGCGCGGCGCCACCGCTCCGTCTACGTGAGCTGCCTCTTTTCCCGCTGGGCGGCCGGCGTCGCCAGCCTGTTCACCGAGCGGCCCGCGCCGCGCCCCGTGCCCTGCGCCTGAGCGGCCATGTACGACCACATCGGCCTGCGGGTGAAGGACATCGAGGTGTCGAAGCGCTTCTACCGCGCGACGCTCGAGGCGCTCGGACTGGTGCAGGACGGCGCGGGCTTCCATGCCGCCGGGCTCAAGGCCGGCGGTAAGGACAACGGCAAGCCCGGCCTGCGCCCCGACTACAGCCCCTGCTACTTCGCCGCGTTCCTCGTCGATCCGGACGGCAACAACGTCGAGGCGGTCTGCCAGGAGTAGGCCATGCCTCTCGTGCGCATCTCGATTTTGAAGGGGCGAAGCGCGGCACAGAAGCGCGCGCTCTATCGCCGCATCGCCGCGAACCTGCATGGAAGCACCGGCTTGCGGCCGGAGGATGTCTTCGTCAGCCTGGTGGAAGTCGGCCGCGAGGACTGGTCCTTCGGCAACGGGATCGCATCCTATGCGCAGGAAGCTGGAAAAACCGCGCCCGTCCCCCTTTAGAATCATGAGGTGTTCAAGCCGGACCTCCTGAAGGGCAAACGAATCCTCATTACCGGCGGCGGCACCGGCCTGGGCAAGGAGATCGCCGCGAGGTACCTGCAGCTCGGCGCGGAGCTGTGGCTCGCCGCGCGGCGCGGGCCGGTTCTCGAGGCCACGGCGAAAGAGCTGATGCAGGCTCATGGCGGAAAAGTCAAAACCCATGCCGTCGACATCCGCGACGCGCAGGCGGTGGACGCAATGGTGCAGCGGATCTGGGACGAGTCGGGGCCGCTCACCGGCCTGGTCAACAACGCCGCCGGCAACTTCATCAGCCCGACGAAGGACCTCTCGCCGAACGGCTTCAACGCCATCGCCAACATCGTCTTCCACGGCACTTTCTACGTGACGCACGCCGTGGGCAAGCGCTGGATCGCCGGCCAGCACAAGGGCTCGGTGATCACCATCCTCGTCACCTGGGTGCACACCGGCTCGCCGTATGTGGTGCCCTCGGCGATGTCGAAGGCCGGGCTGCACGTGATGACGAAGTCGCTCGCCGTGGAATGGGGGCGCTTCGGCATCCGCCTGAACGGCATCGCGCCCGGGCCGTTTCCGACCGAGGGTGCGGCGAAGCGGCTGCGCCCGGAAGGCGGCTTCGAACCCTCCGGAAAAATGAACCCGATGCGCCGCATCGGCAAGATGGAAGAGCTGCAGAACCTCGCCACCTTCCTCATGGCCGACGGCTGCGAGTGGCTCACCGGCGAGACGATCGCCATCGACGGCGCCGGCTACCTCGCCACCGGCTCGGGCGCCTACTTCACGGAGCTCGACCAGCTCTCGGACGCCGACTGGGAGCGCATGCGCGCGCTCATCAAGGCGCAGAACGACAAGGACCGCGCGGGCCGCACGGCGTGATCGGCAAGCTCCCCGGCAGCGAAGGGATCGCGCCCTGATGGCCGCGCCCGTGCCGCGTCCCGCCGCGACGCTCGCGCTGCTGCGCGACGCCGCCGGCGGCCCCGAGGTGCTGATGCTGCAGCGGACGAAGGAGGCGGTGTTCCTCGGCGGCGCCTACGTCTTCCCCGGCGGCGCGCTCGACGCATCGGATGCCGATGCGCGCATCGCGCGCCGCATCATCGATCCCCCGCCGCCGGATTCCCTGCCGTACTACGTTGCCGCGATCCGCGAGTGCTTCGAGGAGGCGGGCATCCTGCTCGCCTGCGACAAGCAGGGCCGGCAGATCGACGCCGCGCACGCCGAGCGCCTCATGCAATACCGGGATCAGTCCTTCGTGCGCATGCTCGAGGCGGAAGGTCTGTACCTGCCGGCGCGCGAGCTCGCCTTCATCGGCCACTGGATCACCGCGCCGGGGCGCGCCCGGCGCTTCGACGCGCGCTTCTTCCTCGCCGCCGCGCCGCCCGGCCAGCAGGGCAAGCACGATGCGAACGAGACCGTACACGACGTGTGGGTCACGCCGCGCGAGGCGCTGGCGCGCGCCGAGCGCGGCGAGATCGAGCTCGTCTTCGCGACGAAGCACACGCTGAACGACCTGAAGAAATATGCTTCTGCAGAAGAGGCAGTTCTGGCTTCCCGCGCCCTGCCCGAGGTCGAAGCGAACCGCGCCTGCTGGGCGAAGGCCAAGGACGGGCCGAAGCTCTTCCGCCGCGCCGACCCGCAGTACTTCGAGATCCACTGGAGCGACCCGGAGGAAAGCGGCGAGTCGAGCTGCGAGATCGTGCCCGGCGAGCCCAAGCGGCTCGATCGCTGGGTGACGCGGCTCACCGCGCCCAACCCGGGAATGATGACCGGGCCGGGAACCAACAGCTATCTCGTCGGCGAGGGCGATCTCGCCGTCATCGATCCCGGGCCGGATATCGCATCGCATATAGAAAAAATCATTTCAGAAAGCAAAGGCAAACTGCGCTGGATCCTGTGCACGCATACGCACCTGGATCACTCGCCCGCCGCCGCGGCGCTGAAAGCGGCGACGGGGGCGCAGGTGCTCGGGCGGCCCGCGCCCGAAGGCCAGGATGCCACCTTCAAGCCGGACTTCGTCGTCGAGAACGGTCAGCGCATCGAGTTAGGTGAAATGAGTGGCAGCTTGACGCTGCGCGCCATCCACACGCCGGGCCACGCCTCGAACCATCTCTGCTATCTCCTCGAGCAGACGAACATGCTCTTCACCGGCGACCACGTGATGCAGGGCTCGACGGTGGTGATCAACCCGCCCGACGGCGAGATGCGCGCCTACCTCGCCTCGCTCGAGCGCCTGCTCGCCGAGGACATCGCCATCATCGCGCCGGGGCACGGCTTCCTCATCGGCGCGCCGCACAAGGAGCTGCGCCGGCTGATCGCGCACAGAATGGCGCGGGAGGCGAAAGTGATTTCCAGCCTGAAAAATCTTAAAACCGCTTCGCTCGAAGAGCTCCTGCCCCTGGTCTACGACGACGTGCCGGCGAGGATCCATCGCGTGGCGGCACGCTCGCTCACCGCGCACCTGGAGAAGCTCGTCGCCGACGGCGCGGTGCGCCCCTCTGGCGGGCGGTTCGCGCTGGTACAATCGCCGTCCGAGAGGAGCGCGCCATGAGCGACCCCGAGAAGACCGTAAGGCTCGTCAGGAACCTCGACCGCGGCGCGATCGAAGGCAAGCTCGCGGAGGTGCGCAGCCAGGCCCAGGCGGCGAACCTCGCCGAGCTCGCCGCCATGTTCAACGGCGTCGAAGGCATGCCGCGCGCGCAGATCGAGACGCGCGTCGCCAGCGCCTTCAAGTGGCTCGCCGACAAGCCCGCCCACCAGAGGATCGCCGCGCAGCTCGAGCTGGTGGAGCTCAACCTCCCGAACCTGAAGTAAGAAGAACCTGGATCACGACTTCGACCTCTTCACCCTGGGAGGCGGATCGGGCGGCGTACGCGCGAGCCGCGTCTCCGCCGGCTACGGCGTGCGCGTCGGCATCGCCGAGCCGGGCCGGTTCGGCGGCACCTGCGTCAACGTCGGCTGCATCCCGAAGAAGCTCTTCTCCTACGCGGCGCACTTCCGCGAAGATTTCCAGGTGGCGGCCGCCTTCGGCTGGACGGTGGGCGAGCCGCGCTTCGACTGGAAGACGCTGGTCGCCAACAAGGACCGCGAGATCGCGCGCCTGAACGGCGTCTACGAGCGGGCGCTGGTGAACGCCGGCGTGCATATCTTCAGGGACAGGGCGGAAGTAAAAAGCCGGAATTCCGTTTCCATTGCAGGCAAGACCTACACCGCCAGGCACATTCTGATCGCGACAGGCTCGTGGCCGCAGGTGCCGCAGATCCCCGGGCGAGAGCTCGCCATCACTTCGAACGAGGCGTTCAGCCTGGAGCGCCTGCCACGGCGCGCGCTGGTGGTGGGCGGCGGCTACATCGCGCTGGAGTTCGCCTCGATCTTCCACGGCCTCGGCGTCGAGACCACGCTTTCCTACCGCGGCACGCGGCTCTTGCGCGGCTTCGACGCGGAGCTCGGCACCCGCATGGCCGAGGAGATGCGCGAGAAGGGCCTGCGCATCCATTTCGGCGCCGAGCCGGCCTCGCTCGCGAGGCGCGCCGGCGGCATCGAGGTGACCTTCGGCGACGGCTCCCTCCAGGAGGCCGACCTCGTCATGTTCGCCACGGGCCGCAAGCCGAACAGCGCCGGCATCGGCCTGGAGGCGGCCGGGGTGAAGCTCGGGCCCGACGGGGCAGTGCTGGTCGATCGCTTCTCGAACACCAGTGTCGAGTCGATCCACGCCATCGGCGACGTCACCAACCGCATCAACCTGACCCCGGTCGCCACCGCCGAGGCAATGTGGCTCGCCCGCACCCTCTTCGGCGGTGCAGCAACGCCCGTCGACCACGAAAACGTGCCCACCGCGGTGTTCGCCAACCCCAATCTCGCCACCGTAGGCCTCTCGGAGGAGCACGCGCGCGAGCGATATGGCGACGTGGATGTGTACAAATCCTCCTTCCGGGGGCTTAAGCTCACGCTTACCGAGAAGAAGGAGCGTACGTTCATGAAGCTCGTGGTCGAGCGCGCCGGCCAGCGCGTGGTGGGCGCGCACATGATCGGCCCCGAGGCGGGCGAGATCATCCAGGGCGTCGCCATCGCCGTGAAGCTCGGCGCCACGAAGGCGCAGTTCGACGCCACCATCGGCATCCACCCGACCGCCGCCGAGGAGTTCGTGACGCTGCGCGAGAAAGCCGCCGGATGATCATCGAGGCGCAGGTCGAGAAGGCGATCGACGGGCTGCGCGCGCACGGGCTGCCGCTCGCCATCGAGCTGTGGAACGGCAAGCGCTACCAGCTCTCGGGCGAGACCCCGGTGACGCTGCGCATCCCGGGCGCCGGCGCGCTCAAGTACTTCATCGGCGCCGACCTCGCCAAGCTCGGCGAGGCCTACGTCGAGGGCCACATCGACGTCGACGGCCCGATCCGCGAGGTGCTGCGCGCCGCCGAAGGCCTGTCGCGCTTCCTCGGCGGGGACAAGAAGGGACGCCGGCCGCGCCTTCTCAACCTGCACACCAGGGCGCGCGACGCAAGTGCAATCCACTACCACTACGACGTCTCGAACGAGTTCTACGCGCTGTTTCTCGACCGCGAGATGGTCTACTCGTGCGCCTACTACAAGACCGGCGACGAGGACATCCACACCGCGCAGGCGCAGAAGCTCGACCACATCTGCCGCAAGCTCCGCCTGGAGCCCGGCGACCGCTTCCTCGACATCGGCTGCGGCTGGGGCGCGCTGGTGCGCTGGGCGGCGAAGCATTACGGGGTGGATGCGACCGGCATCACGCTCTCGCGCAACCAGCACGAGCTCGCGAACGAGCGCATCGCCGCCGAGGGCCTCTCCGAGCGCTGCCGCGTACTGCTGCAGGACTACCGCGACGTCCCCGGCGAGGCCGTCTACGACAAGATTTCCTCGGTCGGCATGTTCGAGCACGTCGGCCTGAAGAACCTGCCGGTGTACTTCGGCGCGATCCACCGCCTGCTCAAGGACGGCGGCATCGCCATGAACCACGGCATCACCGCCATCGACCCGGACAGCCGCGCCGTCGGGCTGGGCGGCGGCGAATTCATCGGCAAGTACGTCTTCCCGCACGGGGAGCTGCCGCACCTGTCGCTCGCGCTGCGCGAGATGGCGGCCGCCGGCCTCGAAGTGATGGATGTCGAGACGCTGCGCCTGCACTACGCGAAGACGCTCTGGCAGTGGTCGGCGCGGCTCGAGGCGAACCTCGAGGCGGCGCGCCGGCACACCGAGGAGAAGCGCGTGCGCATCTGGCGCACCTACCTCGCCGGCTGCGCGCACGCCTTCGAGAAGCGCTGGGTGACGATCCAGCAGGTGGTGGTGACGAAGACCGGCGACCCGCGCGCCAATCCGCTGCCGTGGACGCGCGAGCACCTGTACCGGACTTCGAGATAAGAGCGTCGCGCTAAAAGCCGTCATGATGTGCCGCAGTGAAGCGGCTCATCCTCTGCTGCGACGGCACCTGGAACAGCGCCGACCAGGAAAAGAACGGCGCGCCCTGCCCCACCAACGTCGTCAAGCTCGGCTACCGCGACGCCAAGCGCGACGGCGGGATCCCGCAGCTCATCTACTACGACCAGGGCGTGGGCACCGGCAACACGCTCGACCGCATGACCGGCGGCGCCTTCGGCGACGGCCTGGAAGAGAACATCCACGACGCCTACCGCTTCCTCGTCGCCAACTACGAGCCCGGCGACGAGCTGTACCTCTTCGGCTTCAGCCGCGGCGCCTTCACGGTGCGCAGCGTCGGCGGCATGATCCGCAAGTGCGGCATCCTCGAGCGGCGCGCGGTGCGCTACTACCGCGACGCGATCGCGCTTTACCGTAATGAGCAGCACCCTGACGATGCACAACCGAAGGCGTTCAGGAAAAGCTGCTCGGTCATTCCTGAAGAATCCATTCCGGTTCGGATGATCGGCGTCTGGGACACGGTCGGCTCGCTCGGCATCCCGCTGCGCGGCCTGCGCTGGCTCACGCGCCGCGAGCACCAGTTCCACGACACAGAGCTCTCCGGCAGCGTGCAGGTCGCCTGCCATGCGCTCGCCATCGACGAGCGGCGCGCGCCCTTCGCGCCGACGCTGTGGGACTACAAGCCCAAGCCCGGCCAGCAGGTCGAGCAGGTGTGGTTCTGCGGCGCGCACAGCGACGTCGGCGGCGGCTACGCCGAGACCGGCCTCTCGGACATCGCGCTCGAGTGGATGATCGGCAAGGCGCGCGCGGCCGGCCTCGCCTTCGACGCGGCGGCGACCGCGGCCTACCCGCTGAAGCCCAACCCGCTGGGGGAGCTGCACAACTCCAAGACCGGGGTCTACCGGCTCACCGCCGGCATCGACCGCGCCATCGGCGCCGACCCCACCCAGTCGGTGCACCCGTCGGTGCGCGCGCGCTGGGAGGCCGACCCGGGCTACCGCCCCGCCCCGCTGAAGACGGTCGTAGCCGCGTAGTTGTCAGGCGGGCAAGTTTCTTGCTCTGAATGAACCGGCCAACCGGTTCAGGAGTCAACCCGATGCACCGCCACCAATCCGTCTGGGCAGCCACCGCGGAGATGCCCGCCTGTTCTCCCCTCAAGGAGAACGTGCATGTCGATGCCGCAATCGTGGGCGCGGGCATCGCAGGGTTGACCACCGCGTACCTTCTCGCCCAGGCCGGGAAGTCGGTGGCGGTGCTCGACGACGGCCCGCTCGCCGGCGGGATGACGCAGATGACGAGCGCGCACCTGAGCAACATGCTCGACGACCGCTACTTCGAGCTGGAGAAGCTGCACGGGCGCGAGGCGGCGCGCCTCGCGGCGCAGAGCCACAGCGCGGCGATCGAGCGCATCGACGCCATCGTGCGACAGGAAGGCATCGATTGCGACTTCGAGCGCGTCGACGGCTACCTCTTCCTCGCCGCGGGCGACCGGCGCTCGACGCTCGACGAAGAGCTCGCCGCCGCGCACCGCGCCGGCCTCGCGGGCGTGAAGCGCCTCGATCGCGCCCCCTTCACCTCCTGGGACACCGGGCCGTGCCTGGTGTTTCCCAACGTCGCGCAGTTCCACCCGCTGAAGTACCTCGCCGGCCTCGTGCAGGCGATCGCCCGCCAGGGCGGCAAGATCTATTGCTCGAGCCACGCCGACCATGTCGAAGGCGGCGTGCCGGGGCTCGTGCACGTGGGCCGGCACGTAGTGACGGCGGACCACGTGGTCGTGGCGACGAACGTCCCGGTCAACGATCGCGTCGCCATCCACCTCAAGCAGGCGCCCTACATGACCTACGTCATCGCCGGGCGCATCCCCGAAGGCTCGGTGCCCAAGGTGCTCGCCTGGGACACGGGCGATCCCTACCACTACGTCAGGATCCACGAAGACCTCCTCATCGTCGGCGGCGAGGACCACAAGACCGGCCAGGCGCACGACACCGCGGCGCGCCACGCGCGGCTCGAGGCCTGGACGCGCGAGCGCTTCCCGATGATGGGGCCGGTGGAATACGCCTGGGGCGGGCAGATCATGGAGACGCTCGACTACCTCGGCTTCATCGGCAGGAACCCGATGGACCACGAGAACGTGTACGTGGTGACCGGCGACTCGGGCATGGGCCTCACGCACGGCACCATCGCCGGCATGCTGATCACCGACCTCGTCTGCGGGCGCGCGAACCCCTGGGAGCGGCTCTACGATCCCTCCCGCGTGCCGGTGCGCGCGGCCGCGGAATGGGCGCGCGAGAACTCCAACGTCGCGCTGCAGTACACCGACTGGCTTACCGGCGGCGACGTCGACTCCGCCGACGACATCCGCCCCGACAGCGGCGCCGTGATGCGCCGCGGCCTGGAGAAGATCGCGGTGTACCGCGACGACGCCGGCCGGCTGCACGAGCGCTCGGCGGCCTGCACGCACCTGGGCTGCATCGTGCACTGGAACCACTCGGAGAAGACCTGGGACTGCCCCTGCCATGGCTCGCGCTACGATAAGATTGGCAAGGTGATCAATGGCCCGGCCAACAAGGACCTCGCCCCCGTGCCGCATGTGAGCAAGCGCGCCGCATAGTCGACATGAAATGAGCGGCAGCAAGCCCCAGCCGGGGTTTACCGTGCGCATGACGATCGAGCGCCCGGCGACCGAGGTCTACAAGTTCGTCGCCAGCCCGCAGAACCTCCCCCGCTGGGCCTCGGGCATCGCCAAGAGCGCCAAGGTGCGGTTCGTCGAGCCCAACCGCTACGGCGTTCTCGACCACTTCGTCAGCATCGACGGCGCCCCTGAAGTGTACGTGCCGATGCGCGTCTTCCCGAACGGCGAAGGCGCCGAGGTGCTGCTCACCCTCTTCCACCGGCCCGGCGTGAGCGACGAGAAGTTCGGCGAGGACACGCAGTGGGTGCGGCGCGACCTCGAGGCGCTCAAGGCGCTGCTCGAAGGCTAGAGGCTGCGCGCGAGGAGCGAAATCCCGCTCCCCAGCAGCACCAGGTAGATCAGCTTCATGAGCAGCGGCCGCGAAACGCGGGCATAGATGCGCCGCGCCACCGCGATGCCGATGAGCGCGGCCGGCACCGCGGCGAGCGCGGCGAGCCAGATGCGCGAGTCGAGCAGGAGCCCGGTGAGGAGGAATGCCACCGCGCGCAGCGAGATGCTGGTGAGCGTGGCGAAGCCGAGCGTGGCGCGCAGCCGCGCCTGCGCCAGCCCCCGGCGCGAAAGGTAGATCACGTAGGGCGGCCCGCCGGCGCCGAACACGGTGCTGGTGATGCCGCCGGCGAAGCCCGCCAGCCAGGCCCAGCGGGAGGAAACGGGTTTGCCGACATGCGGGGTCTTCAATGCATACAAGGCGTAGAGGATGATGAACACCCCCAAGGCGATCGTCGCCGCCTGGCGCGGCAGGTTGACGAGCAGCGTCACGCCGACCGCGGTGCCGGCGATGATCATCGGCACGAGCCGCATCCATTCCGCGCGCACGGCGTTCTTCGGGTTCTCGAGGCCCACGCGCAGCGCGCAGGCGAGGTCGACGAGCACGAAGAGCGCCAGCGCGAAGCGCAGCGGCACGAGGTGGGTGGCGAGCGGGATGGTGATGAGCGCCGCGCCGAAGCCGGTGATGCCGAACACCAGCGCGCCCAGGAACGCAATGCCAGCCAGGTAAAAAAAATCAGGACTCAAGATGAGATCAGAATCTCCGTTGCCGTCCAGCGGTTCATGGCCCGCAGCCGCGAGGCGTAGCGGCCGAACGGCAGGCCGAGGCGCGCCTGCAGCCGCTCGGCGCGGCGGCGCAGCGCCTCCCAGGGCACGCGGGCCGGCAGCCCCTTGAAGGCGAACACCAGCACATTGGGGTCAGTGAGCGCCTTCATCGCCAGTACTGCGCCGCCAAAGGCGCGCTCCAGGCGCGCCAGCGTCTGGTCGAAGCGCGGATCGTCGTCCATGAAGTTCACCACCATCGCGCCCGGCTCGCGCAGCGCGAGGAAGGCGCCGTCGTAGAACGCCGCGCTCGCCAGCCGCGGCACGTGCAGCTCGTCCTCGAAGGCGTCGAGCACCAGCAGGTCGCAGCACTCGGGGGCGAGCGCCTCGGCGCCGTCGCCGACCTCGACGCGGAAGCGCTCGTCGTCGGGCGGCAGCGCGAAATGCTCCCGCGCCGCGGCGAGCACGCGAGGATCGAGCTCGACAACCCGAATTGAAGTTTGTTTGAATCTTTTGAAAAAAAACTTGGCGAGGGAGCCGCCTCCCAGGCCGATCATCAGCGCCTCGCGCGGCTCGGGGTGGAAGAGCAGGAACGCCATCATGCAGCGCGTGTAGTCGAGCGCGAGGGCGAACGGGTCGTCGATGCGCATCGCGCTCTGGATCGCCTCGCCGCCGACATGCAGCGTGCGCACCCCGCGGGCGTCGCTAACCGCTACCGGAGAATCTCGTTTCTTGCTCATGCGCATCCTTCCGGTAGATCAATACGATGACACACGCGGCGGCAAGGAACGACAGCGCCGCGCCGGCGGCGATCGGCAGGTCGTAGGCGCCGAGCGCGTCGTAGGCCTTGCCGGCGAGCCAGGGGCCGACCAGGGTGCCCACGCCCGCGCCGGTGTAGAGGCAGCCGATGATGCCGGACACGGAGCGCGCGCCGTAGAGGTCCATCACGATCGTCGGCAGCAGCGCGACGTAGGCGCCGTAGAACATGCCGAAGGCGGTGGCGAACAGCGCGAGCAGCCACCACGCGCTGGCGGCCCACCAGACGAGGAGCATCGCGCCCAGGCCGGCGTACATCGCCGCGAGCGAGGGCCGGCGCCCGAGCCGGTCGGCGAACGGCCCGACGGTGAAGCGCCCGAGCAGGCTCCCCAGGCCGATCAGGCTCACCAGCGTTACGCCCTGCGCTTGCGTATAGCCCAGGTCCTGCGCGTAGGGGCCGAGGTGCACCATCGGCACGAAAAGGCCGACGCAGCTGAAGACGAGCGACGCGTAGAGCAGCCAGAACGGCTTGGTGCGCAGCGCTTCGGGCAAGGGAATGCCTGGAAGCTTTTCATGGATCGAGGTCTTTTCCTTCGTCCTGATGAGCGCTGCGGCGCTCGCGCCGAGCACGAACACGAACAGCGCCATGGCGACAAACGCGCCACGCCAGCCGTAGAGGCCGATCCACCACGCGGCGAGGAGCGGGCCGGCGATGTTGCCGGCGCCGATGCCAGCGATGGCGATGCCCGAGGCGAGCGCGCGGTTGGCAGCGAACCAGGGCTGCACCGCGCCGACCGAAGGCACGTAGACGAGCCCTACCCCCAGCCCGATGCCGATGCTGTAGGTGGCGTAAAGGGCGCCGACTGACCCGGCGCGGCTCGCGAGCCACAGCGCGATCGCCAGCGAGGCGACCCCGACCGCGGCGACGCGCCGCGGCCCGAAGCGGTCGGCCGCCATCCCGCCCGGGGCGCCGAGCAGGAACCAGAGGAAGGCCGCGACCGAGAAGACGAGCGCCACGTCGCCGCGCGAGGCGCCGAACTCGGCCTGGAAGGCGGTGAAGAACGCGGCAAAGCAGTAGGCGGCGGCGAACCCGACGAACATCAGCGTGAACGCGGCGGCGACGACCACCCAGCCGTAGGAGGTGTCCTCATTTCTTACGGGGCGCAAGTGAGCCGCATTCTGGGTCATTGTCGCCGTGTCGTCGTCATACGACAGCGAAATCGACGTTCCGGCGACTTTGCCCCGCAGGGAATTCGGGCACCATGCCCCGAGCCCGCTGCGGGTCCCGCGGCGGCGCTAGCAGGAATACGACTAGCAGGAAGAACGAGACATGCCGGTAAACAAGGACGAGCTGCTGAGCAAGCTGGGCCAGATCCAGGAGCAGGCCCAGATGACGCTCGACGAGCTGCCGATGCGGCTCGCCAAGGATCGCCTGCGCCTCATCATCGGGCTGGCGAAGTACCTGACGACGGCGGTGAACATGAGCCCGCTCGATCCGCCGCCCGCGATCGAGAACTCGGCGCCCGACCAGCCGCGCCTGCAGCGCTAGGCGGGCACGACAGTCAGTACCCCGCGCCTCGGGCGGTGATCGGCCACAGCGCCTCCACGGCGCCGCGGCGCACGCAGACGTACCAGTCGTAGAGGTTGATGGTCGGGTCGCAATGGCCCGGCACCAGCAGCAGCTTCTCGCCCAGCCGGGGGGCCTCGGCGCCTTCCACCCAGCCGTGCTCGTCGGAGGCATGCGTGTAGGCAAGGCCCGGGCGCTGCCAGAGACCCGGCAGGCCGGAATCGACGCTGGAGGCTTTTAGCCCGGCGTCCACCACGGCGAGCGTCGGCGAGGGCCGGCTCATGACGGTCGTGAGCACGAAGAGCGCATGCTCGAAGCGCGGCAGGGGGGCGGCCCACTCGTTCCTCGCGTAGTCGGCGTCCATGAAGGCGTAGGAGCCGGGCTGGATCTCGTCCCAGGCGCCCGACTGCACTTCGAACATGAACGTGCCGCTGCCTGCACCCGTGACCGTGGGGCAGGCGATGCCGCTTTTCTTCAGCAAATCCTTCGTCGTCCGGACCGCTTCGGCAGCCGCCGCAATCACCGCATGGCGTTCCTCCAGGGTGCGCAGGTGCTGGGCGCGCCCGTGGTAGGCCTGCAAGCCGGAAAATCTGAGATTGGATGCAATGATGGCGCGAGCGAGATCCACTGCGGGCTTGCCAGGAGGCACGCCGCAGCGCTTCATGCCGACCTCGATCTCGACGTAGACGTCGACGTCCGCGCCCGAGGCCTTGAGCTGCGCGAGGCCTTCCGCGCTGTCGACGCAGATGCCGATGCGCGCCTTCTTCGCGAGCCCCGCGAGGCGGGCGAGCTTCTGCGCGCCGACCACCTCGTTCGACACCAGCACGTCGCCGATGCCGCCCTCGACCATCGCCTCGGCCTCCGACACCTTCTGGCAGCACACGCCCACCGCGCCCAGCGCGATCTGCCGCTTCGCCACCTCCGGGCACTTGCTGGTCTTCGCGTGGGGGCGGATCCGCACGGGTTTGCCCTTTACTGCGTCCCGAAGGGTGTGCAAATTTCTTTCAAAGGCATCCAAATCCAGCACCAGCGCCGGGGTGTCGTCCTCCTCCAGCTTCTGGCCCACCGACGCCGGCGCGCGCACTGTCATGCGACCGCTGCCTTGCGATGAGCGCGCTCGCGCAGCATGAACCAGAGCAGCGCGACCGCGACCACTGCGACCATCGGCACCGCCATGAGGTTCACGCGCTCCCAGCCCGCGGTGGTCACCGTGGCGCCCGAAGTGAGGGACGAGATCACCATCATGATGAAGATCGCCTGGTCGTTCGCGCCCTGCGCCTTGGCGCGCTCCTCGGGCCGGTAGGTCTCGGTGAGCAGCGTGGTGCCGCCGATGTAGAGGAGGTTCCAGCCCACGCCGAGGACCACCATCGACCACCAGAACTGCGCCACCGCAATGCCCGAGAGCGCGATGCCGATGGCGGCGAAGTTGAGCAGCACGCCCGCGAGCATCACCGGCAGCACGCCGAGGCGGCGGATCAGCCCGCCGGTAATGAAGGACGGCGCGAACATGCCGACCACGTGCCAGGACACGACGAACGCCGCGTCGCCGTAGGGATGGCCGCAGGCGCGCATGGCGATCGGCGTCGACACCATGAGGAAGTTCATGACGCCGTAGCCGATGGCGCCGGAGAGCACCGCGACGATGAACTTGGGCTGCGCCGCGATCTGCCCGAGCGGGCGGCCGCTCGCGGTGCGCTCGGCGGCGGTCGGCTCGGGGATGCGGATGAAGCGCAGCAGCACCATGGTGACGAGCGCGAAGGCGATGAGCGCGAGGTAGGCGCCCATGAACCTCGGGCCGGCGAGGTCGACCGTCCAGCGCGAGAGCGCCGGGCCCAGGAGGCCGCCCACCAGGCCGCCGGCGAGCACCAGCGAAATGGCGGTCGAGCGAAATTCCGGGCTCGAGACGTCGGCGGCAGCGAAGCGGTAGTACTGGCCGTAGGCGTTGTAGACGCCCCACACCAGCGTGGCGAAGCAGAGCAGCCAGAAGCTCTGCAGCCAGATCGCCGTGGCTGCAACCAGCGCTCCCGCCACCCCCCACAGCGTGCCCCAGCTCAGGCCGCGCTTGCGGCCCACGCGCTTCATGTGCAGCGAGGCCGGCATGGTGCCGAGCGCGCCGCCCAGCACCCAGCAGGTCACCGGCAGGGTCGCGAGCGCCGCGTAAGGCGCGAGCGCGAGGCCGGCGAGGCCGTTGATCGCGATCAGGGTGGCGTTGTTGGTGAACAGCATCGCCTGGCAGGCGGCGAGCAGCCCGACATTCCTGCGGGTACTGTCCATTTATACAGTAGTGGGATAGGATCGCATCAATGGATTCTAGCGACGATCGGCTGCATCTCCGGGGCGCGCGCTCCTTCGTGGCAGGGCGTTTCGAAAGCGTGGACCGCGAAGTCTTCGACGACGGCTGGACGCCGGAGGAGAAGGACCAGCGCGAGCTGCAGACCAGCGTCGCCATCGAACGCGCGCGCTCCATCCTCTCGCACAACGACTCGCCCGATGTCGGCTTCGATCGCTCGATCAACCCCTACAGGGGCTGCGAGCACGGCTGCATCTACTGCTACGCGCGCCCCAGCCACGCCTACCTCGAGCTCTCGCCCGGCCTGGATTTCGAGACCAGGCTCTACGCCAAGACCAACGCCGCGGAGCTCCTGCGCGAGGAGCTCGGCAAGCCCGGCTACCGGCCCGCGCCGATCGCGCTCGGCGCCAACACCGACTGCTACCAGCCGATCGAGCGCAAGTACAAGATCACGCGCCAGATCCTGGAAGTGTTGGCCGAGTGCGAGCACCCCGTGACCATGGTCACCAAGTCGGCGTTGATCGAGCGCGATCTGGATTTGCTGACAGATCTTTCTTCCAAGAACCTGGTCAAGGTCTTCGTGTCGATCGGCACCCTGGACCGCACCCTCGCCCGCAAGCTCGAGCCGCGCGCGGCGAGCCCCCAGCGCAGAATCGACATTCTGAAAAAATTGTCTTCTTCTGGTGTTCCCTGCGGGGTGATGGTCGCCGCGCTCATCCCGGCGCTGAACGACAAGACCCTGGAGCATGTGCTCGAGGCCGCGGCGGCGGCGGGCGCCACGGAGGCCGCCTACGTGATCATGCGCCTGCCGCACGAGCTGAAGGCGCTCTTCAAGGAATGGCTCGCCGCGCACTACCCGGAGCGCGCCCAGCACGTCATCAGCATCGTGCGCCAGATGCGCGGCGGCAAGGACAACGACCCCGGCTTCGGCAGCCGCATGACGGGCACCGGCAACTACGCCGAGCTCATCGAGAAGCGCTTCGACATCGCCTGCCGGCGCCACGGCCTGAACGGCCACGGCGCGGGCCGCAACCGGCCCGAGCTCGACTGCAGCCGCTTCCGTCCGCCCTCGCGTCATGGTCAGATGACGCTATTCTGAAGACCAGGGCCATTCCCCTTCTCGTGGGGTGGGGCTGGGCGGCGGCGATCGTCTGGCTCTCGCTCACCCCCTCGCCGCCGCGCGTCGACTTCACCGCGAGCGACAAGCTCGGGCACCTGCTCGCCTACGGGCTGCTGATGTTTTGGTTCTCGCAGATTTACCTCTCCGGAAAGTTGCGCGCTGCGCACGCCGCCGTATTTCTTGCTATGGGCGTGGGCCTGGAGGTCCTGCAAGGCATGTCCGGCCTGCGCGAGTACGACGTGATGGACATGCTCGCCAATGCCGCGGGCGTCGCCGCGGGCTGGCTCGCCGCGCGCCTGCTGCCCCGCCTGCTGCCGCTGCCTTGAGCCTGCGCACCGAGCGGCTGCTCTCGGCGCCGATCCTGCCGACCCTGGCGCGGCTGTCCGCGCCCGGGCTGCTGCTCGTGCTTTTCCAGACGATGGTGTCGATCGGCGATACCTACTTCGTGTCGAAGCTCGGCACCGAGCCGCTCGCCGGCCTGGCGCTGGTGTTCCCGCTGCTCATGCTGCTGCAGATGACCTCCGCGGGCGCCATGGGCGGCGGCGTCTCCTCGGCCATCGCGCGCGCCCTGGGCGCCGGCGAGGCCGCCATGGCGCGCCGCCTCCTCGTGCACGCGCTGGTCATCGCCGCAGCAATGGCCGGCGCTTTCACCGTCCTCCTCCTCGCCTTCGGCCGCCCGGTATATGCGCTGCTCGGCGGCCGCGGCGCGGCGCTCGAAGCGGCCCTCGCGTACTCCAACATCATCTTCGCCGGCGCCGCCACGGTCTGGCTCGCCAACACGCTCGCGAGCGTGCTGCGCGGCTCGGGCAATATGGTGGTGCCGGCGGTGGCGCTGGTGGCCGCCGCGGTCGTGCACGTGCCGCTCTCCGGGCTGCTGGTCGGGCGCATCGGCATCGCCGGCGCCGCCATCGCCTACGTCACCACCTTCGGCATCGCCGCCGCGGCCATGGCCGCCTTCGTGCTCCGCCGCTCGAGCCCGCTGCGGCCCGGGGCGGCCGACCTGCGCCTCGAGCCTCGCCTGTTCCGCGAGATCCTGCGCGTCGGGCTGATTTCGACCGTCTCGGCGGTGCAGACGGTGCTCACCGCGGTGATCCTCACCGGCATCGTCGGGCGCTTCGGCGCGCCCGCGCTCGCCGGCTACGGCGTTGGCGTGCGCCTGGAGCTGCTGCAGATCCCGCTGGTATTCGCGGTCGGCCAGGCCATGGTGGCGCTGGTCGGCACGCACGTGGGCGCCGGGCGCATCGCGCGCGCCAGGGCGATCGCCTGGACCGGCGCCGCGGTCGCGTGCACCGCGAGCCTGGCGATCGGCGCGGCGGTGTGGCTCTTTCCGCTTGCCTGGGTGGGCCTGTTCAGCGTCGACCCCGGCGTGCTCGACGCGGGCACGCGCTACCTTCGCATCGTGGCGCCCTGCTACCCCTTCCTCGCGCTCGGCATCTCGCTCTACTTCGCCGCGCAGGGCGCCGGCCAGGTGCTGCGGCCGGTGCTCGCCGGCACCGCGCGCCTGGCGATCATCCTCTCCGGGGCCTTTCTCCTGTCGATCTCGCAACTGCTGACCCTGAACGCCATCTTTGCGCTCATCGCCGCGGCGATGCTCGCCTTCGGCGCCTTGAGCGCCTTGGCCGTGGCGAAGGCGCGCTGGGTAAAATGAAGCCCATGCCTGCGGCGGCTGCCGAGCTTCGCCGGTGAAAGAGCTCGCCGGACGCGTCGCCCTCGTCACCGGCGCCGGCCGCAACATCGGCCGCGCCATCGCGCTCGAGCTCGCGCGCGCCGGGGCGGCGGTGGTGGTGACCGCGAAGTCCTCGGCGAGCGAGATCGAGGCCGTGGCCGCGGAGACCGGCGGGATGGCAGTGCTCGCAGACGTGACCGACGAGGCCGCAGTCGGACGCATGGTGGCGCGCGCGCTAGAGCGCTTCGGCCGCCTCGACATCCTGGTGAACAACGCCGCGATCCGCGCCGTCGAGCCGATCGAGGGCATCGACGCGGCGCGCTGGCGCGAGATCACCGGGGTGATCCTCGACGGGGCGTGGATCTGTGCGCGCGCCTGCCTTCCCTATATGGCTGGAGGAAGCATCGTCAACATCGGCGGCATGTCGGCGCACACCGGCGCCGCCGGGCGGCCGCACGTGGCGGCGGCGAAAGCCGGCCTCCTCGGGCTGACGCGCGCGCTGGCGGTCGACCTGGCGCCGAAGGGCGTCACCGTCAATTGCGTGGTGCCGGGGCTGATCGAGACGCGCCGTACCGCATCGAGCGGCGCCACGGCGCACGGCGACCGGGCTTCGCTCCTCGGCCGGCGCGGTACGCCCGAGGAAGTGGCGGCCGCGGTGCGCTTTCTCGCGGGGCCCGGCGCCCGCTACATCACCGGCCAGACCCTGCACGTGAACGGCGGCGGCTTCCTCAGCGGCTGAGGAACGCGACCAGCGCGTCGAGCGTGGCGTCGGGCGCCTCGACCATCAAGGCATGGCCGGAGGAATCCACCACCGCCACCTGCGAATGCGGAATCTTCCCCTGCAGCTCCTGCGCGGCGCGCGGCGGCGTCATGACGTCGCGCCTGCCCAGGACGAAGAGCACCGGGCACCCCACCGAGCCGGAGAAGACATAATCGTCGGCGGCCTTGAGGTCGTTGTAGAGCACGCCCGGGGCCAGCCGGCGCAGGCGCGCGAGCGAGTCGCCGTACATCCACATCCCCGGGCTCGGGTTGCCGGCGAGCGGCACCTGCGCTGCATGGCCCCAGATCGTCGACATGTCGAAGGCGGCGAAATCGTTGCGCTGCGCGGCCTCGAGGAACGGGGCCGTCACCTTCATCGGGTAGGCAACGGCGATGAGGGCGATCTTCTCGACGCGCTGCGCGTGGCGCGCAGCGGCGTCGAGCGCGATGAGCGAGCCCATCGAGTGGCCGACGAGCACTGCCTTTTCAATGTTCAATTGATTGAGTACTTCCACCACCCAATCCGCCATCGCCGCTATCGTCCCCAGCGGCGGGCCTGCGGAGCGCCCGTGGCCGGGCAGGTCGAGCGCGAGGACGTTCCAGCCGTGGTAGCCGAAGTAGCGGCTCTGCAGCCCGAACGAGGAGTGGTCGAGGCCCGCGCCGTGGATGAAGACGACGGTCGGCTTGGCCGCATCGAGCTCATGCGCGGCGGTATAGGCGAACGCCGCCCTGCCCCCGACAACGAAATTCACTTCTGGGAGACCTTCAACGACCGGTCCAGGTCGTCGATGAGGTCCTGCGCGTCCTCGAGGCCGACCGAGAGGCGCACCGTGCCGGCGGTGATGCCGGCCTTCTTCAGGTCCTCGTCGCTCATGCGGTAGTGCGTGGTGGTGGCGGGATGGATGACGAGCGACTTCGCGTCGCCGACATTCGCGAGGTGCGAGAACACGCGCAGCGACTCGATGAAGCGCTTGCCCGCTGCGCGGCCGCCCTTGATCTCGAAGGAGAACACCGCGCCGCAGCCCAGGGGCAGGAGCTTCTTGGCGAGCTCGTGGTCGGGATGTTCGGGCAGCTCGGGATAGATCACTCTGTCGACAAAAGAATTGTTCTTCAGGAAAGCGACAACTTTGCGAGTGTTCTCGACGTGCCTGGGCATGCGCAGGTGCAGCGTCTCGATGCCCTGCAGGATCTGGAAGGCGGTCATCGGCGCCATGCAGGCGCCGAAATCGCGCAAGCCCTCGCGCCGCGCGCGCAGCAGGAACGCACGCGTGCCCGACTCCTCCTCGAAGTCCATGTTGTGGAAGCCGGAGTAAGGCGCGGTGAGCGTCTCGAACTTGCCCGAGGCTTCCCAGTCGAAGCGCCCCGAGTCGACCAGCACGCCGCCGATGGCGGTGCCGTGCCCGCCGAGGAACTTGGTCGCCGAGTGATACAGCAGGTCGGCGCCCAGGTCGAAGGGCTTCATGAGGTAGGGCGTGGTGAACGTCGCGTCGACGAGCAGCGGCACTTTCGCCTCGTGCGCGATCGCCGACACCGCCGGGATGTCGAGCACGTCGAGGCCGGGGTTGCCCAGCGTCTCGCCGAAGAGAAGCCTTGTATTTGGAAGAATTGACCTCTTCCAGTCCCCCAGGTTTCCGGGCTTGACGAACGTCGTATCGATGCCGAAGCGCTTGAGCGTGTAGGCGAGCAGGTTGTGCGAGCCGCCATAGAGCGAGCCCGAAGCGACGATGTGGCTGCCCGCGCCCATGAGCGTGGCGACGGCGAGGTGCAGCGCCGCCTGGCCCGAGGCGGTGGCGATGGCGCCGACGCCGCCCTCGAGCGCCGCCATGCGCTCCTCGAGGACCGCTACGGTGGGGTTGGAGATGCGCGAGTAGACGTGCCCGGCGCGCTCCATGTTGAAGAGCGACGCGGCGTGCTCGGTGTCGCGGAAGACGTACGAGGTGGTCTGGTAGATCGGCACCGCGCGGCTGCCGGTCGCCGGGTCGGGCGACTGGCCGGCGTGCAGCGCCAGCGTGTCGAATCCGGGGTACTTCGGTCCCGCCACTTAGTGCAGGTTTTTTCTCGAAGGACGCGTGTAGCTCTCGAAGGCGCGCTCGGGCTTCTTCTGCTGCGAGGCCTTCTCCTTCCAGTCGCGGTCGAAGAGCTCGTTCACCAGCGCGCTCACCTGCGCCACCTGCGTCTTGTCGAACTGGCGGCCGAGGATCGCGGCGACGTCTTCCAGCATGCAGCGGCGCTGCGCCTCGTGGATGGCGTGCGCGGTGGGGCCGACGAAGAGCAGCTTCGAGTCCTGCTCGCCGTTCTCGTGGTACTCGGTGATCTCCACCTCGACCGCCTCGTAGCAGTACGGCCCGAGCGCTTCGAGCGCCGCCTCGAGCGCGCCGTGGAAGCTGCGGCCGACCTCGCCGGTCCAGCACACGTAGAGGATCAGCTCTTTCTCGTCGTACTTGATGCCGGGCTCGTCGGGCTCGAGGCTCTTCAGGTCGCCCATGCCATCGGCGTCCAGGTACTCGAGCAGCGGCGCGAAAGCCTGCTCGATCTGGCGCCGCGAGACGCCTTCGAGGATGGGAATGTCTGCGTGCAGATGGACTTCGTGCCGCATGGCGAACACCTTTGGTGGGGACGGCCCCGATTCTACGCCTAAATGTACGCCTAAATGGTCGCCTAGAATCGCACCTCCATGCTCCCCGACTACGCCGGCGGCAGCCTCGTCAACCTCATGGCTTCGCTCGTCGACGCCTGCGGCGGCACGCCGGCGCATCCCCGCCTGAAAGATGCTTCATTTGAAAAAACGAGAAACATCATCCTGCTGATCGTCGACGGCCTGGGCGATCGCTTCCTCGCGCGCCACGGCGCGGGCGGCGAGCTCGCCCGGCGGCGCCGCGCCGCGATCACGTCGGTGTTTCCTTCCACGACCGCGTCGGCGATCACCACGTCCTACACCGGGCGCTCGCCGCTCGAGCACGGGCTCACCGGATGGTTCACCTATTTCGGGGAGGCGGGCTGCGTCGCGGCACCCCTGCCCTTCCGCAGCCGCGGCGACAACGCGAGCCTGAGAGCGCGGGGCTTTTCCCCCGAGAGGGCTTTCCCCGGAAAGACCGTTTTCGACGGGCTTCCCGTCCGCTCGATCGTGGTGACGCACCGGGACATCGTCGACTCCGACTACAACGTGCGCCACTGCGCCGGCGCCGAGCGCCGCGCCTATGCGACGCTGGACGAATGGATTGTCCAGGTGGAAGCAGCGGTGAAATCCTCTAGCGAGCGGAAGTTCATCTACACGTACTGGCCCGACTACGACGCCACGTCGCATCGCTACGGCTGCGAGAGCCCGGAGGCGCTGCGCACCCTGCACGACATCGACGCCGCGTTCGGCGCGCTGCTCGCGCGCCTGTCCGGGACCGAATCGCTCGTCGTCGCCACCGCCGACCACGGCTTCATCGACGCCGAGGACTGCCTCGAGCCGCCCTCCCCGATCCTGTCCATGCTGCGCTTTCCGTTCTGCGGCGAGCGCAGGGTCGCGTATTGCCATGTTCATGCTGCTGATGATTTCTTGAAAAGAGCAAAAGACTGGCTCCGTGACGCTGCCGACGTGCGGCCGAGCCGCGAGCTCCTCGCCGCGGGCTGGTTCGGGCCGGGCGCGCCGCACCCGCGCTTCGCCGAGCGCATCGGCGACGTCACCATCGTCATGCGCGGCCGCCACACGGTGAAGGACTGGACCCCCGGCGAGCCGCGCCACCTGCACATCGGCAACCATGGCGGCACGAGCGAGGACGAGATGCTCATTCCCCTGATCCTGGAGACCACATGAAAGCGACAGTGAACGGCCTCGACACCTACTACGAGACCCACGGCCCGCAGAACGATGGGAAAGAGCAGGGCAAGCCATGGCTCGTGTTCAGCCACTCCCTCGCCTGCAGCACCCGCATGTGGGACGGGCAGATCGCGGCGTTCAAGGACCGCTACCGCGTGCTCGTCTACGACACGCGCGGCCACGGCCAGACCGCGGCGCCCAAGGGGCAATACACGCTCGAGGGATTGGCAGACGACTTACATGCTCTTTTGAAACATTTGAAGATTCAAAAGCCGCACTTCGTCGGCCTTTCCATGGGCGGCATGATCGGCCAGACCTTCGCGCTCAAGTATCCGGGCGTCCTCGCCTCGCTCACGCTCGCCGACACCACCAGCCGCTATCCGGCGGAAGCCGCGGCGACGTGGCAGGACCGCATCCGCGTCGCCGAGACGAAAGGCATGGAGCCGCTGGTGCAGGCGACGCTCGAGCGCTGGTTCACGGAGCCGTTCAGGAAGAATCACCCCCAGACCGTCGAGAAAATTGCCTCTTCCATAAAAACCACTCCGGTCCCGGGCTACGTCGGCTGCTGCCATGCGATCCCGAAGATCAACGTCACCGCGCGCCTGAAGGAGCTCGAGCTCCCCGCGCTCGTGATCTGCGGCGAGCAGGACCCGGCGACGCCGCCGGCGATGGCGCGCGACATCCAGCAGAACCTGCCGGGCGCGCAGCTCGCGCTCATCCCGCAGGCCGCCCACCTGGCGAACATCGAGCAGCCCGAGGCCTTCAATCGCGCTCTGGGCGGCTTTCTTTCATCCCCTGCCAGCGCGCGAGCCTAGGGGAATGGATGGCGAAGAGATCGAGCACCCGCGCCACCGTGTGCGCGACCATGTCGTCGATCGACTTCGGCAGGGCATAGAAGGCGGGCACCGGCGGAAACACCACCGCGCCCATCTCGGTCGCGGCCACCATGTTGCGCAGGTGCGCGAGGTTGAGCGGCGTCTCGCGCGGCACGAGCACAAGGCGCCGGCGCTCCTTCAGCACCACGTCGGCGGCGCGCGAGAGCAGATCGTCCGCGTGCGCGTGCGCCACCGCGGCGAGCGTCTTCATCGAGCAGGGCGCGATCACCATGCCCTCGGTGAGGTACGAGCCGCTCGAGATGGCGGCGGCGATGTCCTTGGGCTGGTAGGCGACGTCCGCGAGCGCCTCGACCTCCTTCCTCTTCATCTTCAGCTCGTGCCAGACGTTGAGCGCGCCGGCGTCGGAGAGCACGAGGTGGCTTTCCCACTCGGAAAGCTCGCGCAGCGCCTTCAGGATCTCGACGCCGTAGACGGCGCCGGTGGCGCCGGTAATGCCGACGATCAATCGCTTCGGCATGAGGGTGCTTCCCTTGTCAGAACCTGAACTGCCTGCCGACGGCCGCCGGCACCAGCACCTCGTCATTGTAGACATTGGCGAGCGCATGGACCGCCCGCCAGCCCGTGCAATGGCAGGGCACGATGCGCTTCAGCCCGAAAGCAGCCAGATCGCGGACCGTTTCGGGAATGATTTTCTCGACATCGGGACCGGAGAGGTGGAAGCCGCCCATGACGCCGTAGAGCGGCACGTCGCCGAAGACCTCGCGGGCGTTGCTCAGCACATTCACCACCCCCGCGTGCGAGCAGGCGGTGAATACCACGATGCCCTTGCCCCTGACATGGGCGGCGACATAGCGCTCGTCGAGGAGCTGAGGATCGGGCTCCCATGACGTGCCGTCGCTCGCCAGGCGCACATGCGCGGGAAAGCCCCGCTCGTAGGGCGTGCGCCGCGGAATCTCCCCGCTGAGATAGAACATCTGCTCCATGATTGCCCGCGCCTCGCCCGAGCTCACCACCGATGCGCCGAGCCTGGCGAGCTGCGCGGGCTTCGTCACGTCCTCGAAAGGCAGGAACTCGCCGTTCGGCAGGCGCACCGCGCGCGTCACGAACATGCCGTCGTTGACGTGGCAGGGCACGGGCTTGCCGCTCGCGGAGGTCACGAGTCGGATCGCCTCGGGAAGGCCGCCGCCATGGTCCCAGTGGCCGTGCGTGAGGACGATCGCGCCCACTTCGCCGAAGGGCGTCCCGAGGCGATCGCCGTTGCGCGCCAGCGTGTACGCCTCCGGCCCGGTGTCGAAGAGGAGGATCTGGATGTCGCTGCCTACGCGCGCCGTGATGACGAGCGACAGGCCGTGGTTGGCGCAGCAGCGCGCGTGGCCCGAGGAGATCTTCATGCCGCTGGCGCGCAGCAGGGCGATCTCGGGCGTGACGCCCTTCGGCAGCGTCGAGAGCGGGTCGACGACGTTGTCGACGAGCACGCTCACTTCGAGGGCGTCCACCGGCTTCAGGCTGCGTGCAATGTCTGCGCTCATGCTCATTTGCCTCCGAGCAGGAAGTCCTGGTCTGCCGCCACCAGGTCCGAAAGGAATTTCGTGACGACACGGATGCGCGGGCTGTCCTGCAGGTCGCGGTGCACCGAGAGCCACAGGTCCCGCCGCACCGACACCTTGCCGAGGACGACCCTGCGCAGGCGCCGCTCGCCGGCCGCGGCGAACAACGGCAGCATCACCAGGCCGAGGCCGGCGATCGCGGCGTGCTGCTGCGCGATCATGCTGTTCGAGTGGAAGACGACGCGCGGGCTCTCGACCAGCTCGGCCAGGTAGCGCACGGCGTCGATGGCGACGAGATCGTCGATGTAGTCCACGAAAACGTGCCGCTGCAGGTCTTCGACACCGGCGGGCGTGCCGTGGCGCTTCAGGTAGGCGGGCGAGGCATACAGCCCGAGCTCGAACTCGCCGATCTTCCTCGCCCACAGGCCGCGGCCGGAAGGCCGAAAGATGCTCAGGAAGATGTCCGCCTCCCGCCGGCTGAGGTTGAACGGATGCGCGGAAGTGACGAGCTCCAGCTCAACGAGCGGGTACGCGCTCTGGAGAGGAAGCAGCCGCGGCGAAAGGTACAGGCTGCCGATGCCCTCCATCATCGCGATGCGCACGGTGCCGCGAGGCTGGTCCTGCCCCGCCGAGATCGACGCCGTGGCGGCGAGCGCGCGGCTCTCGATGACCTCCGCGTGCTGCAGCAGCAGGCGGCCCGGCGGGCGCAGCTGCAGCCCCGAGCGCGTGCGATCGAAGAGCTTCGTGCCCATCGCGAGCTCGAGCTGGGCGACGCGGCGGCTCACCGTGGAGTGATCGAGGCCGAGGTGCTTCGCGGCCTGGGACAGGCCGCCCTGGCGGGCGACCTCGAGAAAGATGCGCAGGTCATCCCAGTTCGAAGCGTGGCGATCGTCGATGCGGGGGCTCATCTTCTCGGCGCGAATGCTGCCGGCATTGTCGGCGGGCGCCCGCGCGCAGGCAAGGCGCGCCGGCTGCCGCGCATCCGCGCACACGGTATTGCGATTTTGCAGGATTGGCAACGCGCGGCGGCGATGCTAGCGTCTTGCGTCATCGCACGAGCTTTCCTTCTGAGGAGAACGGACATGGTTGGAACGATGTGGGGCAAGGGCCGCACCTACGACGAGTTCACGGTGGGCGAGAAGTTCGTGTTCCGCCTGCCCACGGTGACCGAGGCCTACGTCAACAATTTCTGCTGCGTCACGGGCGACTTCAACCCGCTGCACGTCGATGTGGAGGTGGCGAAGAAGACCATCCACGGCGAGCGCATCGCGCCGGGAACGCTCACCGCCTCCTTCACCTTCACGACCTTCGCCATGCTCGCCTTCGGCACCGGCATGGCCCTGCTCGAGCTGAACTTCAAGTTCCCGGCGGCGGTGAAGATCAACGATACGCTCGAGGTGGAGATCGAGATCCTCGACAAGCGCCCCAGCAGCAAGTACGCGGACAAGGGCGGCATCGTCCATCAGCGCATGACCACGCGCAACCAGCACGGCACCGTGGTCGCCGAGGGCGAGGGCAAGATCCTCATTTCCAAGGTGCCGTCCTACCAGCTCATCGAGCGCAAGCGCTAAGCGGGGCGACGGCCGCGCGCGAGATCGCATGCTTCTCGGCACTGCCCTGAGGGAGGCCGCGCGGCGCACGCCTGCGGCCGAGGCCATCGTCGACGGAACGCGGCGGTGGACCTACGCCCAGTGGAACGCCGAGGTCAACCGGGTCGCGCACGGGCTGGAGCACCTGGGCATCGGCGTGGGCGACCGCGTCGCCTGCTCCCTGACCAACCGCGTCGAGCTGCTGACGGTCATGTTCGCCGCGCAGAAGCTCGGTGCGCTCGCTGTGCCGCTGAATTTCCGGCTGACGCCGGCGGAGCTGGACGTCATTGCCGCCGATTGCACGCCGCGCGCCTGGTGCTTCGAGTCCCTCACGGCGCCCATGCTGGCGGAAACGGCGGCTGCCAGGGGCGGGGGCATCGAATGGATCGCCTGCGACGGTGGCAGCCCCTTCGCGGCGCGGCCCTACGCGGAACTGCTGCGCGGCGCCGAAAGCGAGCCGGCCGAGCCCGGCATCGCGGCGAGCGATGCCAGCTTGATCATGTACACCTCGGGCACCACCGGGAAGCCAAAGGGGGTCGTGCTCAGCCACCACGCGCAATTCGTGAATTCGCTGCTGATGCTCGCCGAGCTGGGGCTCACGGCGGCGGACCGGACGCTGCACATCGCGCCCCTCTACCATGTGGCGGCCTACCACGTGATCGCGCTTCCGCTGCTCCTGACGGGAGGCGCCAACGTCCTCGTGCGCCGCTACAGCGCCGACACGGTCGCCTCGCACATCGAGGCGGAAGGCATTACCTCGATTCTGGGCGCACCGACCCATTTCGAGCTTTGGGCCGCGCATGGCCGGCTGCCGGTCGATAGCGCGCGGCAACGCCTGCGCAGCGCCTATATCACCGGGGCCCCGGCGCGCGCTGAGACGGTCGCATGGATTCGCGAGCGGCTGACCCCCGGCCTGTGGAACGTCTACGGGCAGACGGAAGCCTCGAGCCTGATCACGCTGCTCCCACCGGGCGAGATGCACCGCATGGGCGCCCTCAACTGCATCGGACGCAACCTGATCGGCATGGAGACGCGCGTCGTCCCCCCCGGGGAGAGCTACGAGCGCGGCGGCACCGAGCCGGACATCGGCGAGCTCGTCGCCAGGGGCGACAAGCTGATGACGCACTACTACGGCGCCCCTGAGAAGACCGCGGCCAAGCTGAGGAACGGGTGGCTCCATACCGGCGATCTCGTCCAGCGCGACGCCGACGGGTACTTCTACCTGATCGGTCGCGCAGACGACCTCATCATCACCGGCGGAGAAAACGTCTATCCGCTCGAGATCGAGCAGGTCCTCGTCGAGGCACCCGGCATCGCCGACTGCGCAGTCGTCGGCGTGCCCGACCCGGTTTGGGGCCAGGTGATTGCCGCCTTCGTCGTCCCGGAAGGCAAGACGTGCGACGTGCGCGCCGTCGCACGCCTGGCGGAGAGCCGCCTGGCCACGCACAAGCGGCCGCGCCGCTGGGCCGTGATCGAGGCCGTTCCGCGCAACCCCAGCGGCAAGGTGCTGCTGCGCGAGCTGCGCTCGCGCGTCGCGACGCTGCGTGACATCGCCGAAATCGACTAGCGGTTTGATGCTCCTGGTGTTCTGCCCGTTCGCGGCAGGCTACTTCCTGTCGTACTTCTTCCGCAACGTGAACGCGCTGATCTCGAGGGATCTCGCGACCGAGTTCTCGCTCGCGCCGTCGGACCTCGGCTTCCTCACCTCGATGTACCTGCTCGCGTTCGCAGCGTTCCAGCTCCCGCTCGGGGTGCTGCTCGACCGCTACGGCCCGCGCCGGGTGGTGGCGGCGCTGCTCTGCGTCGCCGCGGCCGGCGCGCTCCTCTTCGGCACCGCGCAGGGGTTCGCCACGCTTTCCATCGGGCGGGCGCTGATCGGCCTGGGCGTATCCGCGGGCCTGATGGGCGCGATCAAGGCCTTCACGCTGTGGTTCCCGCTCTCGCGCCTGGCTACGCTGAACGGGCTGTATCTCGCCGTGGGCGGGCTGGGCGCGATCTCGGCGACGGCGCCGGCCGAGCTGCTGCTGGGCGCCTTCGGATGGCGGCTGCTGTTCTTCCTGCTGTGCGCGCTTTCGGTCGCCGCGGCGCTGCTCGTCTTCTTCGTCGTGCCGGAAAAGGAGCTGCCCGGGCGAGGCGGGACCTTGCGCGAGCAGTTTGCCGGCTTCGGCGTCGTCTTCGCCTCGGTGCCCTTCTGGCGCATCGCGCTGCCGCTCGTGGTCTGCCAGGCAGCGTACATGACCCTGCAGGGGCTCTGGCTCGGCCCCTGGCTCTACGACGTCGCCGGCCAGACGCGCGACGGCGTCGCGAGCTACCTCCTGACCATGGCCGTTGCCTTCATGGTCGGGTCGATCTTCTTCGGCGCGGGGGCCGACCGTCTCGCCGGACGCATCTCGCGCCTGACGATGTACAAGCTGGGCGTGTCCGTGTCCGTGGCGATGTTCGTGCTGCTCGCCCTGCGCGTGCAGTGGGGGCTGGGGGTGATCCTGGCGGTGTATGGGTTCACCGCCATCTCGGTCGTGCTCGTCTATGCGCTGCTCACGCCGCTCTTCGCGCCGGAGCTGACCGGGCGGCTCTCCACCGCGTCGAACGTGCTGATGTTCCTCTTCTCGTTCGCCTGCCAGTGGGGGTTCGGGGCGGTGCTGAGGCTCTACCCCGCCGTGGACGGACGCTACGCGCCGGAAGGCTACAGCGCGGCGCTCGCCATCCTCGCCGCGCTGCAACTCGCCACGCTCGCGTGGCTACTTCCTATGCGCTTGACTAGCGCGGACTACGCCGCTCAGCCCCGTTTGTAGACGATTTTCTTCGTGCCGCCGTCGCAGGTGCCGACCACCTTGCCGTCGGCCTGGGCGTCCTTCTCGAGGATGTCGAGCGTGAACTTTTCCACGCCGTTCTTCTTGATCTTGGCCTCGATCTCGCCCTTGAGCTCGCCGCAGTCCTTGCGCTGCGCCCAGGCGGGCGACGCCAGGCCAAGGCCCAGCACCACTGCCGCTACGATCAGTTTCGCCATGTGCTCCCCCCTTTGTCTATGAGACTACGGAGCATAGGATAAGGCTAGAAGCGCACGAGCATCCAGTAAATAGCACCGGAACCCGCGGCGAGGGTGGTCATGAGGGCCAGGCGCCCGAAACGGCGAAAATTCCCGTCCTGCCGGAAGTACAGGCAGCGGATGGGGTCGGTGCGCCCGCCCGCCCACATCCAGTCGGGGCCCGCGGCGGGCTGGAACAGCCCGAGCAGAAAAGAAAAGAACGTCCCGATCAAAATAGCAGCCAAGCAATCCTCCCGAAATCCACTACGGCCTTGTCGTTGCGAATTATAGTGACGTATCACGATATCGTCGCTGTCTCAAAATCACGACACCCCACGGACATGTTCGAAACCACCCTCGCAGGAAGCCTCCCCAAGCCGGCCTGGCTCGCCGAAACGCAGAAGCTGTGGCCGGCGTGGAAGGCGTCGGGCGCCGAGCTCGCGCGCGCCAAGCGCGACGCGACGCTGCTCTGGCTGAAGGAGCAGGAAGACGCCGGCATCGACATCGTCAGCGACGGCGAGCAGTCGCGCCAGCATTTCGTGCACGGCTTCCTCGAGTTCGTCGAGGGCATCGACTTCAGCCGCAAGGTGAAGATGGGCATCCGCAACAACCGCTACGACGCGATGGTGCCGGTCGTCACCGGCGAGCTGCGCCTCAAGGGCCGGGTGCACCAGCAAGAAGCTTTGCTACTGAAAAACCATACGAAAAAACTTCGTAAGATCACCATGCCCGGCCCCATGACCATCGTCGATACCATCGCCGACGAGCACTACGGCAGCCGTGAAAAGCTGGCCATGGCCTTCGCGGGCCTCCTCAACCAGGAGGCGCGCGCGCTCGAGAAGGACGGCATCGACGTGATCCAGTTCGACGAGCCGGCGTTCAACGTTTACATGGACGACGTGACGCGCTGGGGCATCAAGGCGCTGCACCGCGCGATCGAGGGCCTGAAGTGCACCACCTGCGTGCACATCTGCTACGGCTACGGCATCCAGGCCAACATCGACTGGAAGAAGACCCTCGGCAGCGAGTGGCGCCAGTACGAGGCGATCTTCCCGGCGCTGGCGAAGAGCAGGATCGACCAGGTGTCCCTCGAGTGCATCGACTCGCGCGTGCCGATCGAGCTGATGAAGCTCCTCAAGGGCAAGGACGTGCTGGTGGGGGTCATCGACGTCGCCACCGACACGGTGGAGACGCCGCAGCAGGTTTCCGAGGTCATCCAGAAGGCCCTGAAGTACGTGCCGGCGAAGCACCTCTTCCCCTGCACCAACTGCGGCATGGCGCCGATGGACCGCGAGATCGCCATCGCGAAGCTCAAGGCGTTGGCGGCCGGCGCGGCCCTGGCCCGCAAGAAGCTGGGCAAAAAGAAACCCAAGCGCCGCTAGACAGTGTTGGCCCCCACATTTGCGCCGCGCGGCATGGTGGCATGTCCGCATGCGCTCGCCTCGGCCGCCGGCGTCGACGCCCTGCGTAGCGGCGGCTCGGCCGTGGATGCCGCCGTTGCCGCGGCGAGTTCGCTCGCCGTCATCTACCCGCACATGTGCAGCCTGGGCGGCGACGCGTTCTGGTTGATCTACGACGCAGCCGCGAAGAAGGTTTCCTACCTGGACGGCGGCGGCCGCGCGGCAGCGGCCGCGACGCTCGAGCGCTTCGCCGGGCAATCCGAGATCCCGTTCCGCGGTCTTGCACCCGCGACGGTCACGACCCCGGGCGCGGTGGCGAGCTTCTGCGAGGCGCATGCCCGCCATGGCCGCCTGCCATTCGCGCGTTGCCTGCAGGACGCGGTGCACTATGCCGCCGAAGGCTTCCCGGTTACCGCCAGGCTTTCTCGCTGGATCGAGCAGACGGCTCCGGAGATGGATGCCGCATCGAAGGCGATCTACCTTTCCGGTGGGAAGGTCCTCAGAAACACCCAGCTCGCGAATACCTTGCGCGCCATCGCGGCGCAGGGGCGCGGGGGCTTTTACGAAGGCGAGGTGGCGCGCCATCTCGCGCGGCTCGGCGGCTTCTTCACCGAGCGCGACCTCGCGGCGCAGGGCGCGTATTGGGGCGAGCCGATTCGCGGCACCTACCGCGGCGTCACCATCTGCGAGACGCCCGCGCCGACGCAGGGCTTCACCGTCCTCGAGATGCTGAACCTCCTCGAGCCGCTCGAGCTCGGCCCTTTCCTCGGCCCGGACCACGTGCACCTGCTGGTGCAGGCGAAGCAGATCGCCTACCACGACCGCGACCGCTGGCTCGCCGACCCGCGCTTCGCAGAGGTACCAACGGATCGATTGATTTCGAAAAAATACGCTACGGAACGGCGCGCACTCATCGACCACGGGCGCGCGCTGCCCTGGGACAAGGTGCCCTCCTACGGCAGCCTGGCCGGCGATACGGTGTACGTCGCCGCGGTCGACGCCGAAGGCAACGCCGCGTCGCTCATCTTCAGCCTCTACGGCGTCTTCGGTTCCTGCGTGACCTCCGCCGAGACCGGCGTCACCCTGCAGAATCGCGGCGCCTACTTCTCGCTGGACCCGAAGCATCCCAATCGCCTGGAGCCGGGCAAGGTGCCGCTGCACACCCTGATCGCCTCGCTCGCGTTCAAGGAAGAGAAGCAGGAAGAAAAGCTCTGGGCCGTGCTCGGCTGCATGGGCGCCGACGGCCAGCCGCAGATCCATCTGCAGACCTACATCGCCATGATCGATTTCGGGCAGGACATCCAGCAGGCGCTGGCCGGGCCGCGGTGGCTCTCGGGCCGCTTCGGGCTCGGCGAGGCGCGCGACACGCTGCACATCGAGGCGCGCTTCCCGCGCGGGACGATCGACGAGCTAGAGCGCCGCGGCCACCCGGTAGACCGCTGGGGCGACTGGAACGAGCTCGCGGGCCACGCCCACGGCATCACGCTCGACCCGCGGACCGGCCTCCTCGCCGGCGGCTTCGATCCCCGCAGCGACGGCGCCGCGATCGGTTTCTAAAACGCCGCTAGGAAGGCTGCGCCATGTCGGCGGGGCCGCCGATGAACGACACGCGCGCGTCCTCGGGAATCGGCGGCATGCTCGACTCCCAGGCGCGATAGCGGTCCCTCAACTCCGAGAATTTCTCCGCAAACCTCCTGGCAAGATTGGCGCGCTCGCGCTGGTCCTTCGCCAGGTCGAAGAGGTACTCGTTGCCCTCGATGGACAGCCATTTCCATGCGCCACTGCGCATCGCTTTCTGGTCGCGAAACTTCATCCGCCAAAAGAGCTCGCGATCAACTATGCGTTGGGGATTCTGAAGATTCGGCAAGAGACTGATTCCATCGAGCGGGTAATCGCGGTGCGCCGGAACGCCGGCCGCGTCGAGGAACGTGGCCACCCAATCCATGGTGATGGCGAGCTGCGAAGAGGTCTTTCCGGCCGGCACGCGCCCGGGCCAGCGCGCGATGTACGGGACGCGGATGCCGCCCTCGAGCAGGTCCATCTTCTTGCCCGTAAGCGGCCAGCTGTCGGAAAAGCGCTCGCCGCCGTTGTCGCTGGTGAACACCACCAGGGTGCTTGACTCAAAGCCTTTTTCCCGCAGGGTTTCCAGTACTTTCCCGATCCCCTCATCCATCTGCCGGATCATCTCGGCGTAGATCGCCACCGAGCCGCCGTCGAAGTGGTAGAGCTTCTCGAGCCGGCGCGATTCGGCCTCGTCCTCGCGCCGCTCCCAGGGCCAGTGCGGCGCGGTGTAGTGCAAGGAGAGAAGGAAAGGGCCGCTCTGCCGCTTCACGAACTGCACTGCCCTGTCGGTGATCAGGTCGGTGAGGTAGCCCTCGCGCCGCACCTCCTGCTCGTTCTCGTAAAGGTCATGCGTGCCGGCGGAGTCGCAGTGCCTGAAGTAGTCGACGCCACCGCTCATCGGCCCGAAGAATTCCTGGTAGCCGCTCTTCAGCGGGCCGAAGTGCGGCGCAAAGCCGAGGTGCCACTTGCCGATGAGCGCCGTGGCATAGCCGCCGCCACGCAGCAGCGAGGCGAGCGTCGGGTGCGAGGGCGGCAGGCCGAGCTGCTCGTGGCCGCGCGCGCGGCTGGAAAGCGGCTCGTCGGCGGCGCCGCGCAGGCGATGCTGCCAGCGTCCGGTGGCGAGCGCGAATCGCGTCGGCGAGCACACCGAGGAATTCGCGTAGCCGTCGGTGAAGCGCACACCCTCGCGCGCCATGCGATCTAGCACCGGCGAGCAATTCGAGCGGCCGCCGTAGCAGCCGAGGTCGGCATAGCCGAGGTCGTCGGCGAGGATGAAGACGAAGTTGGGTTTCATCAGGCGATGCGCAGGCAGATTTTGCCGAAGTGCGCGCCGCTCGCGAGGTAGTCGAGCGCCGCGCGCAGCTCGTCGAACGCGAACACGCGGTCGACGACCGGCTGCAGCCGGTGCTGCTCGACGGCGCGGAGCATCGACTCGAACTCCGCGGGCGTGCCGACCCGGATGCCCTGCAGGCGCACCCGGCGCGTGAAGATCGGGCCGAGCGGCAGCGCCATCGACTGGCCGGAAACGACCCCGATCAGGCAGATCGTGCCGCCGGCGCGCACCGCGCGCAGCGACTGCGGCAGGCTCTGCGCGCCGCCGATCTCCACCACCACGTCATGGCCGCCGGTCTCCTTGCCCCATTCCGGCGTGGTGCGGTAGTTGAGGCCGCGCTCGGCGCCGAGCGCCTTCGCGCGCTCGAGCTTTGCGTCGCTGCCCGAGACCACGGTAACGCGGGCGCCGCAGAGCCTTGCGAACTGCAGGGCGAAGAGCGACACGCCGCCCGTGCCTTGCACGAGCACGGAATCGCCCGGCTTGACGCGGCCCTCGACGACGATCGCGCTCCAGGCGGTGAGCGCGGCGCAAGGAAGCGCGGCGGCCTCCTCGTCCGCGAGGTGCTCCGGGACTTTGAACAGAAAGGATTCTTCAAGAATCATCGATTGCTGCAGGACGCCGTCCAGCGGGCCGCCAAGGCTTTTGCCGGCTTGAAAAAAAGACGGGCAGACGCGATCGCCGACGGCAACGCGCGTGACGCCCGGACCGACCTCCGCCACCACGCCGCAGCCGTCGGAAACCGGAACGAGCGGCAGCTCGCCGGTCTGCGGCCCGTAGCCGCGCCGCAGTACGACGAGGTCGCGGTAGTTGAGCGACGCCGCCTTCATGCGCAGCAGCACCTCGCCGCGCCCCGGGCGCGGCTGCGGCCGCTCGACGACGGCCAGGCGCTCGATCGACCAGTCGTCGAGCTGCCAGGCCTTCACTTCTTCTCGTGCGCGGCGATGGCCTTCTTGAGCCCGCTGTACTCGGCGCAGGGCAGGAAGCAGAGCTTGTCGAGCACGCCGAGGTGCTCCTTCGCCTTGATGACGTTGCCCACCATGAGGTAGGCCTCGCCGATGTACTCGTGCGCGCCGCGGTGCTCGGGATCGATCCGCAGCGCCTCGTTGTAGTGCTTGAACACGAGGCCGAGGTCGGGGTTCGGCCCCTTGCGCAGGGCGTAGGCGAAGAGGTTGTGATAGCGGGCGCTGCCCGGGTCCTTCGCCAGGCCCTCCTTCAGGCTGGCGGCGGCGGCAGGCCAGTCCTGCCGCGCGGCGGCGGCTTCGTAGCGCTCGATCACGGCGTCCTTCTTCTTCTCCGGCGGCGTCGGCTCGTCGGCGGCATAGGCGGAAAGCGATAAGATCAAAAGCAGGAGGAAGGCGCGCATGTTTTGTCCCTCGAGATGGCGAATGGTACTACTTGCCGTGGTGCTAACAGTCGCCGCGGCGCCGGCATTCCCGCAAGCGCAAGGGCCGCAGACGCGCGAGCAGGCGCTCGCCGCCCTGAAGCACGCGGACGCGGCGACGCGTGCCGAAGCGGTAGTGTGGCTCGCCAACCGCGGCGCCATGTCCGACGCGCCGCTGCTGCACGAGCGGCTGCGCGACGAGAGCCCGTTCGTGCGCGCCTACGCCGAGCGGGCCCTCTGGCTGCTGTGGGCGCGCTCGGGCGATGCGGCCATCGACGAGCTCATGGCGCGCGGTACCGAGGAAATGCAGTCGGGCGAGCATGCGAAAGCCGTTGAGACGTTCACATCAGTCATAAAGACGAAACCTGATTTCGCGGAAGCCTGGAACCGGCGCGCCACGGTGCACTACCTCGCCGGCGATTTCGAGCGCTCGATCGCCGACTGCGGCGAGGTGCTCAAGCGCAACCCGCTGCACTTCGGCGCGCTCTCGGGCATGGGGCAGATCTTCTTCCAGATGCAGGACTACGACCGGGCGCTCGCCTGGTTTCGCCGCGCCCTCGAGGTCAACCCGAACATGACCGGGGTCGAGCTCAACATCAAGGGCATCGAGGAGCTGCAGCGCGACAAGCGCGGCCGGTCAACCTAGCTCGTCGATGAGCTGCAGGACCGCTTGCGCGGCCTCGCGCGGCCGCTCGAGCGGAAAGAGGTGCCCGCCGGGCACCTTGCGCAGCACGAATTTCGGCCGCATCCCGGCCAGGCGCACGCGCCTCACCACGTCCGAGTCGGCGCCGCCGAGGAAGCCCGCGGGCACGCGCAGCGCGCCGAGGCTCTTCATCATGCCGTGCGGGATGGTGCGGTAGATCTGCGTCTCGGTCAGCGGGTCGATGCGCAGGCGCAGCTCCCCGGCGGCATCGCGCACCGTGCCGTGGCGCACGTAGTCGTCGAGGCACTCGTCGGCGAAATGCCGGAACAGGCGCCGCGTGCGGAAATGCGCCCTCGCCTCGGCTTGCGTCCTCCAGTGGCTGCGCCGGTCGCGCGTGGCGCCGGCGGGCGTGACGCGGTCGACGATGCCCAGGCGCTTGGTGGCGCCGAGCACGGTGCCGCGGAAAGGCCCGATGATCGGCGCATCGAGCAGCACGATGGCGCGGAAGAGCTCGGGCCGGCGCACCGCGGCGAGAAAGCTGAGATAGCCGCCGAGCGAGTGGCCGACGGCGTAGACAGGCTCGCCGCGGTATTGCTCTTCCAGCACATGGAGCAGCTGCTGGACGAGAAAACCCCATCCATCGGTCACCGGGTACTTCGGGTCGGTGCCGATCGCCTCGATCCACGAAAGGCGAAAGCGGCGGCCGAGCTCGCCCAGCATCGCCGCGTAGCAGGGCGCGGGGAACCCGTTGGCGTGCGAGAAGTGGAGCGCCGCCCTAGACGTAGTCTTTCGCCGCGGTGTCGGCGTCGACCGGCCGGCCGGCGAGGTAGCCCTGGACGAAGTCGCAGCCGCAGCCCTCGAGGAAGGCGCGCTGCGCCTCGGTCTCGACGCCCTCGGCGATGACGCGGATGCCCAGCGCGTGCGCGAGCGCCACGATCGCCGGCACGATGGCGCCCTGCTCGCGGCTGCCCGGCGCCTCGGCGACGAAAGTGCGGTCGATTTTCACCTTGTCCACCGGGAAGCGCTTGAGGTACGCGAGGCTCGAGTAGCCGGTGCCGAAGTCGTCGATGGCGATCGACACGCCGAGCTGCTTCAGGCGCTTCAGGGTGCCGAGCGTGGCGTCGGTCTCGCGCATCGCGGTGGACTCGGTGATCTCGAGCTCGAGCAGGGCCGGCGGCAGCCCGGTCTCGCGCAGCGCCCGCGCCACCATGTCGGGGAGGCGCGGGTCGTTGAACTGGCGCGGCGAGAGGTTGACCGCCACCTGCAGGCCGTGCTCCGCGCCGATGAAGGTCGCCCAGCGGCAGGCCTCGCGCAGCACCCACTCGCCGATGCGCAGGATGAGGCCGGTCTCCTCGGCGAGCTGGATGAACTCCCCCGGCAGCACCAGGCCCCGCTCCGGGTGCTGCCAGCGCACCAGCGCCTCGTGCCCGGCGACGCGGCCGCTCTTCGCTTCGACGATGCGCTGGTAGTGCACGCGCAGCTCGTCGCGCCCGAGCGCACGGCGCAGGTCGCTCTCCAGCGCGAGGCGGCGCGAGGCCGCCTGGTTCATCTGCTCGGTGAAGAACTGGTAGCTGGCGCGGCCGAGCTCCTTGGCGTGGTACATCGCCGCGTCGGCGTTGCGGATCAGCGTCTCGGCGTCGCGCCCGTCGTCGGGGAAGACGGCGATGCCGATCGAGGGGGTGACGATGATCTCGCGCTCCTCGATCACGACCGGCAGCGAGAGCTGCTCGATCACCTTCTGCGCCACCTGCGCGACGTCCGAGGAGCGCTTCACCTCCGGCAGCACCACCACGAACTCGTCGCCGCCGATGCGGCAGATGGTGTCGCCGGTGCGCAGCTGCGCCACCAGCCGGCTCGCCACTTCCTTCAGCAGCGCATCGCCCACGGCATGGCCGAGGGAGTCGTTGATGGTTTTGAAGCGGTCGAGGTCGACGAACATCACCGCGGTCTGCTGGCGGTTCCTCTGGCCCAGCGCGATCGCCTGCGTCAGACGGTCTTCCAGCAGGCGGCGGTTGGGCAGCCCGGTGAGCGGGTCGTGGTCGGCGAGGTGCTGCGCGCGCGCCTGAGCGTCCTGGAGCTCCGCGGTGCGCTCGGCGACCATGCGCTCGAGCGCGTCGAGGGCCTGCTTCACGCGCGAGTCGGCCTCGCGCTCGGCGGTGACGTCTTCGAAGCTCCAGATCCACTCCTGCTCCGCTTCGCCCGCGTCGATGCGCCGCCCGCGCGTGCGGCAGCGGAAGAGCGAGCCGTCGCGGCGCTTGAAGCGCCATTCGCTGTCGTGGCGCTCGCCCGGCGCGGTGCTCTCGTAGGCGAAGCGCCCCGCCTCGCGCCACTCCTGCTCGGCCTCGAAAAGCACCGCCGAGCTCTGCCCGACCAGCTCCCCGGGGCCCGCGCCCACCATCTCTTCGAGGTAGCGGTTGCAGCGCTGGATCATGCGGTTGCGCACGAACGCGATGCCGACGGTGGCGTTGTCGAGGATCAGCTCCTGCTCGGCCGCGGCGCGCTCGATGCGTTCCTCCGCGGCATGCTGCTGCGTGATGTCCTCGAGGAGCCACACGTAGCCCTTGGTCGGGTCGCCCGCCTGCACCGCGCGGCCGGAGATGCGGCACCAGAAGCCGGAGCCGTCGCGCCTGCGCATCCAGCTCTCGCGCGCGTGCGTGCGGCCCGCATCGAGCTCCTGGTAGGCCGCGGCGCGCCGCTCGAACTCCTCGTCGGTGAAGTACATGTCGCGCATGGACACACCGATCGCCTCGCCCGGCCCGTACGCGAACATCTCCTCGAAGCGCCGGTTGCAGCGCACCACGCTCCGCCCGAGGTTGAAGGCGATGCCCACCACCACGTTCTCGAGCAGCGCCTGCTGCTCGGCGAGCACGCGTTGCAGCTCGTCCTCGGCGCGGCGCTGTTCGGTGATGTCCTCGGCGGTCCACACCGAGCCCTTGTGCGGGTCGTGCGCGTCCACGGCGCGGCCGTCGGCGCGCACCCAGAAGGTGCTGCCGTCCTTGCGCCGGCGCACCTCGACGCGCCGCGCCGTCTGGCCCCGCGCCAGGTTGGCGTAGGCCTCGTCGGCCTTCGCGTGGTCGGCGCCCTCGGCGTAGAGCACCGTGGTCGGCTGGCCGTCCAGCTCGCCCGGCCCGTAGCCGTACATCTCCTCGTAGCGGCGGTTGCAGCGCACGATGCGCCGGTCCTTGACGAACACCACGCCGATCGAGGCGGTGCCGAGGATCGCCGCCTGCTCGCGCAGCAGCCGCTGCACCTCGTCGCTCTGGCGCCGGCGCTCGGTGATGTCCTCGACGATCCACACCGTGCCGGCCTGCTGCGGGTTCTTGTCGTCGATCGCCTTGGCGATCAGGCGGCCGAGGAAGGTCGAGCCGTCCTTGCGCCGCAGCTCCCATTCGACGTCGAGCTGGCGGCCGGCGCCGATGATGGGCACGGCGATCTGCCCGAGCGCGGCGTAGCTCTCGCGGCTGGGGTAGACGACCTCGCCGGGCTGGCCGATCAGCTCCTCGCTCGCCCAGCCGAACATCTCGGCGAACTTGGGGTTGCAGAGGAAGAAGCGCCGCTCGCGCGTGAAGGCGATGCCGATCGAGGCGTTGGCGAGCAGCGCCTCGTACTCGAGCTGCGTGTAGCGCGTGCGGCCGGCGTAGCTCGCCGGCGGCGACTCGAGCGCCTCGATCGCGCGGCGCGGCGCGGGCTCGTTCACCGCTTTTCCTTTTGCGACAGCAGCTGGAAGTCGGCGGCGTAGCGCCGCAGGTTGGCGACCGCCTGTGCGCGCTGCTCGGGCGAGAGCGTCTGGTCGAGGTCGAGCAGCAGGGCGAACAGCTCGCGCCGCGAGTCCTCGATGGCGGCGGCGTAGGCGGGATCGCGGCCGCGGTCCCAGTAGGCGACAAACTCCGGGAGCGTTTCGGTCCTGTGCGAGCGCACCAGCTCGAGCCCCGCGGCCTGCGCCCGCTTGTGGTCGGCCAGGCGCATTTCGGCCATCAGCGGCACGCGCCCGGAGTACTGCCTGACGCGCTCGACCTGCGCTTCCGAGAGCCTCCCCACCCAGTCCTCCAGTCGCTTGACGATGCGCCCGGCGCGGCGCTCCCTGCGCGCGCGCTCGGAGCCCCGCAGGAACTCCTTCTCGAACCTGCGGTTTTCCTCGGCGAGGCGGCTTTCGATGTGGGCGATCTGCTGGGCATCGAGCCGGCCGAGTAGCGGCGCGATGTGCTGCGCCGCTTCGCGCAGGCCGATCCGCGCCTGCGCGATGAGGGAATCGTAACCCCAAACCAGGTCCTCGCGCGTAACGCCGTCGCCGACGCGCTGCGCCGCCTCGCCGGCGAGGCGCGCGTACCCGGGCAGCGCCTGCTTGCGATGCCACTCGTGGAAGGCGTCGATCGCCGCGTCGAGCTCCTGCGCCTGCTCGCCGTGCACGTCGAGGTAGGTGTTGGCGCGATAGCGCAGGTACGAATCGGCGTTCTCGTACGCGACGCGCACCATGCTGCAGCCCGCCAGCAGGGACGCGGCGAGAAGGGTGAGAAGCGGCGCAGCTACGGCTCTCACCAGAAACTCTCCACCGTGATGTGGCCGGGATTGCGGCGCCGATGCTTGCGCATGCCGCGCTCGGCGAGCGCGGCCGCCGCGTCCTTCAGCATCCGCGGGTTGCCGCAGAGCATGACGTGCGAGCTCGCCGCATCGAGCGCCACGCCGGCGGCCGCCTCGAGGCGCCCGTCGCGGATCGCCGCCGGGATGCGGCCGGAAAGCGCTGCCGCGTGCGGTTCGCGGCTGACGAAGGTCACGTATCTGAACTGCGGCCTTTCTATTTTCTTCAGAAGGTCCTGGTAGACCAGCTCCCGGGCATACCGGACGGCATGGACGAGCACGACATTGCGGAACCGCTGCCACGGGGCAGCGGTGCGCAGGATCGAGAGGTACGGTGCGATGCCGGTGCCGGTGGAGAGGAGCCACAGCGTCTTCGCCTCGGGCACCTCGGCGAGGACGAGGAAGCCCGCCGGGTTCGACGCCACATAGAGGCGCTCGCCGGCGGCAAGCTTCTCCAGGCGCGGCGAGAGCGGCCCTTCCGGGACGACGATGCCGTAGAACTCGAGCACCGGGTCCTCGGGCGGGTTGACGAAGGAGAACGGGCGCGCGATGCGCTCGCCCCCGATGTCCAGCGCGATGCGCACGAACTGGCCTGCCGCGAACGCGAGCCTTGGGGCTTCCACCTTCAAGGAGAAAAGACTTTCGGTCCAGTGGCGGTTCTCGAGCACCGTGCCTTCGAGCCAGCTCATTGGATGGTATAGGGCTCGAGTTGGATATCGCGCAGGTCCTGGCCCAGCATGACGATCGCGCCATGGCGGCGCGTGTTCCCCGTTTCCGTGAACTCGAAAGTATAGGTGCGCGAGAGCTTCAGGCGGCCTTCGTCGTCGCGCGCGAGGCGCAGCCGCGCGAACGAGACGGTGTCGTCGAGGAACTGCAGCTCATAGCGCTTGCACGCCTCGCGCCCGGCGCGCACCGCGCGCTCCCGCGCCCGCAGGCTGTC
>Ga0105100_10000088_pt1 | contig 48172 bp, 43 predicted proteins | sample PPLLak12cMay2015_2_FD_87033 | JGI IMG/M metagenome (GOLD analysis project Ga0105100, IMG submission 87033) | Freshwater sediment microbial communities from Prairie Pothole Lake near Jamestown, North Dakota, USA - PPLs Lake P8 Core (1) Depth... | ecosystem: Environmental > Aquatic > Freshwater >... | reverse complement strand
AGGGTCGGGCGGCTCCATGCCGATTTCGCTCGCCCCAGGGTTTCGAGAAAGGCAGCGCCAAGACCCGTGAAGGTCTCCAGCGCCAGGTAGCCGGCCACCCAGACGGGCGCCAGGCCCAGGAGAAGGGTTGTCAGGCCGTAGCCAAATCCGAGACTTGCAGAGACGGCTCGAATACGGGCCTCGACATGCTGGCGGCCCTCCACCTGGTAGACCACGTAGAACGAAGTTGTCAGGGCCTGGAACCCAACACCCACCACCACCATGAGAATGAGAAGTCGTAATGAAGGGCTGTATTCCTGCCAGATGGAAAACCCCAGCGCCGCCGTCAGTCCGATGAGCAGCAGGCATCCCTTGAGGACGGACACTTCCGCGAGCAGTTGGGCCTCATCGGCCTCGCGCCGGGCCAGCAGGGCCACCAGGTGCTGGTTCAGCCCGAACTCGGTCACGAAGACGACCACCTGGGCAATGCTGAAGGCGAGCATGAACTCGCCGTAGGTCGTCGAACTGTTGCGGGCCAGCACGATGAGGAAGACGCTCTGCAGAACTTCCCGGAACCATTGGGCCCCCAGGAGATAGGCGAACTTCCGCAGGATGCCGTGGGAACCTGGGCTCATCTCTTGACGGCACCCACGATGAGATCCAAAACCGCTGCGAAGCATCGATCCGCATCGAAGCGGTCCAGGACCAGGCGGCGACCGGCCTCGGCCATGCGAAGAGCGCGGGATCTGTCCACAGCCAATTCCATCACAGCATCGGCAAGGGCATCGGGGTCATTCGGGGGCACCAGCAGGCCCGTGATTCCGTCATGGATGACCTCGGAAATCCCGCAAACGTCTGTTGCCACCACGGGGACTCTCTGGAGGAGCCCCTCCACAATCACATTGGGAAGGCCATCCCGATCCCCTGCAGGATCGATGATGCTTGGCATGAGGAGCACGTCGGCCCTGGACAGCAGCTCTGGCACTCGGCTATACAGCACGAAACCTGGAAACGCCACGTGATCGCGAAGCTTGAGCCCCCTGGCAAGGGAGCGAAGGCGCCGGGCCTGGGGGCCGTCTCCCGCGAGGGTGAGGCGGAATTCAATGCCGCGCCTCTCAAGGATGCTGCATGCCTGCAGCAGAATATCGAAGCCTTTTTTGCGGACAAACCGCCCCACCGCGAGCAGCCCGTAGGGCGGTTCCATGGGAACCTCTGCCGCAGCAGCCCTTCGAACAGGATGACCGCTGTATACCAGGTGGATTTTATCCCCGTCCGCTTCAGTCACGGCATGCCGACGGAGATGCTCCACATTGGCCTGATTCTCCGTTCGAACGAAGGAAGCCGCGGAAATCTTTTCGGCCAGGGCTCCGTCCGGGGGATAGATGTCCGCGGCATGAGCCGCAAAGCTGAAGGGAATACCCGACAGGCGCGAAGCCACCCAGGCCGCCGTCGCCGGGCCGTTGGCCCACGGAGCATGGATGTGCTGGATACCCATTTCGGCGAAACGTCTGCCCAGCTGAAAGCCGCACAGAAAGGCCCAGAGATTCTCTCCGGCCATTTCCAGATCGCTCCAGCGCCGAACGGGAACGGACCGGAACAAGTCATGAAAAACCGGCGCATTCCTTCGTCGCCAATATCCCAGCGCCTCGGGAATCCGTGACACGAAGCGGGTGCCAAGCCTCTCGATCCAGATGCGCGTGGAGGACATCTCCGGGGAAAGGTTCCTCCTGAGCTCGCCATACAGGGTAAAAACCCTTATTCCCAGGTCCAGGCTCTGAAAATGCCGCACCTCGTTGAAGATGAATGTTTCAGACGGCTCCGGGAACCAGTGCAGCACATAGGCTACCTTCAAACCTTTCAAAAGGAGATCCTCACCGGGTCCGAACCGGCCCCTGAAATATCGAGTAAATGGTGATTGTGGCAAAATTCGATTGATGACTCCCGTCACCGCTCCAGGAAAGACCTGACGACGTGACGCGCCTCATCGGTATCCACCGCCCTCAACATGGGGAAAAGCTGTCGGCACTCCTCAAACGACAGCATCTTCACCATTCTTATACAATCGATCTCGTCGCGGGTGTGCGGAAAATCCGCCGATTCACCAGGGAGCTCGCTCTTCATGAGGATTTTGATGAAAACGAGGCTCCTGGCTGCCAGGAGATCCAGGGGCTCAGTGGTGAGCTCCGGGTGGAATGCGTACAAGAGGGTCAGGACGTCCCCGGGGCCCAATGCCTGGCGCCTGTTGAGCAATGGCCTCACCACCGGCTCCAGCAGGAACGTCACTTGAAGCTTCATGTTCCTGGGGCGGCTTCGGTTCATTTCGTTCCAAAGCGCCCAGTGGATGTCTCCGGCTTCCACATAGAACCGGTCCTCCCCCCTGTGGGCGAAGAGGTCTAACAGCGCCTGGGCCCGCATGGCGTCGCGAAGTCTGAGGCGTGCTGCATCCGCTCGGGCGAAGATTTTGACGGACTCGACGACAAGCTCGAAAGCGCCTTGCATCGAGATTTGGTAATAGGCCATCAGGGCTCTGGTCGCCTGATGCTCCGCACGATAAACCGCTGCTGCAGGCGAACCGGGCTCAATGGCCGAAGCCTCACCCCCTGCCGCAAAAAACTCATGAATCCCGATCAGGTGCTCGAGATAAGGCTCAACCTGAAGCACGGCCTTTCCTTCACGGCTCAAGTCCCGAGCCAGGCGGCACATTCCTTCAGCATGAGCCGGAAACTCGAAGTCCTGCCCCTCCAGGTACTCCTGAATTTCCATTTCGCCCCGAATCATGCTCGGGAATTCAGGAACCGGAGGCTCTTCCAGGAGTATCAAATCGTGCTCCCGCATTTGGCGCTCCGCAGCGGGCAGCGTCTCGGGGCGATGCGTTGAAAATGCGAGGGTTGTGATTCGCATGTCCCCAATCTCCAGGCGCCGAAAAACATGCGCCAGACCGCAGGAATTCACGAAGCAACTGCACTCGAAAGACGACGGGGCCTTGCAGGTTTCCACCTGGCAGAGGAGCGATCCAGTCCATACCTTTTGGGAGTTTCAACGAGAGCCCACTGCATGGCTCCACAGCAGCTCCCTCACCCTGGACTCTATCTCAGTATCCAAAAAAAGCCCACGAAGAATGGGGATCTTCGTGGGCCTTGGAAATCAGTGCCCGGAGAAGTCTGTCAGACCGTTCAGGGCCTGAGGAACAGCTGCCTAATCAGCAGAGGCTATCGCAGGCTGGACCTCGGCCTCTGCAACGGCTGCAGGCTGCTCCTGCAAATACATCTCCTTAACCTTGAGCAGGTAAATCACCAGGGGGCGATAGGCCAGGTGCGCCCATTTGGCGAAGGGGACTTCCAGTACCAGCATCGGAACGGCCACCATCATGTGAATGATGTAGAGCCCGTAAGTCGGGATGGGCCAGTTCAGCAACCGGGTGAAATGAATGAAGATACCGGTCATGGTGGTCAACTGGAGGAGGATCAGGAACATCCAGTCCGTGGAATGCGAATAGCGATACGCTGGCTTGCTCTTCTTCAGGCGGCCGATGATGGCGTAAGTGGTCCCGTACATGATGGCAAAGGTGGCATAGTATCCCACCAACCGGATGGGATGCCAGAGGGCATACTCCGGCAGGTCCCTCTGGAACTTCAGGTTCTCGAAGCCCAGCCCGTTGATGAAGACCACGACCAGGAGGAATACAGATGAGTAACCGGTCATGATCATGAGGTGAACAAACCACTGCATCCTGTCCGTACACTGCCCGAAGCGCTTCTGGGTGAAGACATGAACGATGAGCTCCTTGGCCTGGCTCGCATAATACTTGATGGGCACTTTGAAGGCCAGGTCCCCCATGATGGACTTGAAGCATCGGAAAACATTGCTGAGAAGCAGAAAGGAAAGGATGGCCGCCATGCCGAGGTCGGCGAGCTCGATCTTGTCGGATGGCCAGACCGTGTTCAGCCTGGCATTCTGCCAATCGATGTTGTCCCCGTGGAACAGTAGCAGCCCGAGCCCCACGAGCAAAGCCACGGTGGAGATGGCGATGATCTCGAAGCGCTCGGAGGTGTAGAACTTCCGGGAAAACCCCGTCCAGTCGTAGGCTGAGGTCAGGTAACGGCGCAGGGCCATCATGGTTTCACCCGGCTCGGCACCGCGCGGACACGCGGTGGAACAATCCCCGCAATAGTAGCAGAGCCAGGGTTCGGGCGACTTCAGGATCTTCTCGGTCTGGCCCAACTGGATGTAGCGCACGTACTTCCTGGGAAAGGGGTTTTCAGGGGTGGATAACGGACAGATGGCCGTACAGTTCCCACAATTGTAGCACTTCTGGGCCTCGGAGAGCCCGAAATGCTTCAGGTCGTGGATCAGGTTAGGATCGACTTTGTTGCTCATCCCAATGCCTCCTGAAAGATGATCAAATCGGTCAATGGATTATTCCTGCGGACCGAACAACCCGGATCCGACGGGGAGACGGCAGCCGAAGCGCTTGCTCCGGACCGCCCTCCCCCCCACTCGAGCGATCGCAGGTCTGGGTGCTCGTCCTAGAATCCCTTGTACGGGTTCGGCCCAATCTCCTCCAGCCTTGCAGAGAACTCGTCCAGGAGCGTGGCGAGCGTGGTGTAGTCAGTGATGGAGACGGACTCGAATTTTACGCGGTCCGACTCGAGCTGCAGACGGTCCAGAGTCTCCTTGACCTTGCTCAGGCGGATGTTGGCCAGTTCACTCCCTTTCACGAAGTGGCACTGGTAGTTCTCACCGTGCTGGCAGCCCAGGAGCAGCACACCATCGATTCCCTTTGAAAGCGAATCTGCAATGAAGACCAGGTTCATGGAGCCGAGGCAGCGCATGGGAATGACGCGCATCCACGGGTTGAACTTCATGTGCCGGAACCCGAGCATGTCCAGAGCCGGATAGGCGTCGTTCTCGCAGGCCAGGACCAGGATGCGCGGTTTCTCGTCGTATTCATCCGGCACGTTGATGGCCTTGATCATGTCTCCGATCATGGGCACCGAGTAGTTCTTGAAGGAGATGATACGCTCAGGGCAGGCGCCCATGCACACACCGCAGCGACGGCACCGCGTCGGCTGGGGCAGCGGGTTGCCCTTTTCGTCTTCATTGATGGCACCAAACGGACACTCTTCCGTACACCGCTTACACTGCGTGCAGCGCTGCATGAAGAACTCGGGATACGTCATGTCGCCCGCTCGAGGATGAACGGCTGCGCCTCGGCTGGTCAGCTCCACGCACTGGATGGCCTTCATGGCCGCACCGGTGGCGTCTTCAATGGAATTGGCCGCACCCATGGGCCGACGCACGCATCCCGCAGGATAGATGCCGGTTCTGCGGCTTTCATAAGGGAAGCAAATGAAGTGGGAATCCGGGAACCCGTATTTCAAACCGGGCAGCTCCGGCCCCTGGCGGTACTGGAGGTTCAAAATGTCCGAGGCCAGGATGACATCGGTCGGCACTTCCGCGGCTTCCTCGCCTTCCTTGGGCTCCTTGGCTCGAGGATCCTCACCAAAAGCCGACTCAGGCACCATGCCGGTGGCGAGGACAACCAGGTCGAGATCACCCAGGCTCACGGATTCACCAAGGAGCTCATCCATGAAATCCACCGCGATGTCGTTGCCGCTCACCTTCACCTCGGGATCCTGGCATCGGGCGAAGATGACTCCGGATTGCTGAGCCTTGCGATAGAAGTCCTCGGCCTGCCCCGGCGTGCGCATTTCCTTGTAGATGATGAACACGTTGCAGTCGGGGTTGTCCTGCTTGATCAGGATGGCCTGCTTCAGGGAGGTGAGGCAGCAGGCGGAGGAGCAATAGGGCAGGTGCTCCGGGTCGCGGGAGCCGGCGCACTGGAGGAAGGCCACAGTCTTCAGCGCCTTGCCGTCGCTCGGGCGAGCCACGTTGCCGGCCAGCTTCATCTCCTCGAACTGAACGTTGGTGATGATGTTGGGGGATTGGCCGAATCCCAGCTTGGCATCCAGCTTGGCGGGATCATAGGGCTGCCAGCCGGCGGCCATGACCACGGCGCCGATCTGGTGCTCGGAGCTGGTCCCATTCTGCTTCACCTTCACATCAAAAACACAGGGGCCACCCGCCAGCTCTTCGACCTTGGCGCCGGTATAGACCTTGATGTTGGCATTCTTCTGCACCGACTCGATCAAGGCATCGATGTCGTTGGGCACGACTTCTTTGTAGGGAAAAGTCGCCTTGTCGGTCACCTTCTTCTGGAACCCGCCCAACTGCGCCTCTTTTTCGACCAGGACGGCCTTGTAACCGGCCTTGGCGACTTCGAGGGCTGCAGTGAGACCGGTGATGCCGCCGCCCACCACGAGAATGTCCCTGGACAGCTCACGCTCGAGCTTGTAGGGCTCGGGCAGCTCCGTACCCTTCAACTTGGCCGCACTCATCCGCAGGTAGTCTTCGGCCATCATCTGCGTGTCTTCTTCATTGGGCGGCTGACACCACACCACCTGCTCACGCAGGTTGACACGATCCATGATACAGCCTTCAAAGTTGAAAACATCGTACATAACGCGGGGTGAACAGGCCGCGATGATGAGCGTGTTGGCCCCTTCCTTTTCGATGTCGCTCTTGATGAGCTCAACGCCAGCCTGGCTGCACAGGTTGGGATGGGTCTGACAAATCGCTGCCTTGCAGTCTTTCGTGGCCACTTGGCTGAGCTGATCGATGGCAAGGGCCTCTCCAATGCCGCACCCGGTACAAATATAAGCTGCAATCTTGTGTTCCATTGATGTCTACCTCCTCGCAACGGATTGGATGGCTTTGAGAGCCGCTGCCGTGCCATCTTGAACCGATTCGGATACGCCTGCGGGAGTCCTCGTGCAACCGGCGGCGCAGATTCCGGGGCCGGCGACCAGTGAAGCCACGAAGCCGTAATCGTCGTAAGGTACGCTCATGGGCAGCGGCTCGTCAGACGTCGTGGGCTGCATCCCTGTAGCCAGCACCACCAGATCGAAATTCATCTGGTGCAGTGATGCCGTGGTCGTATCCTCCACACGCACCGTCAGGTTCTTGGTGGCGTTGTCCTGCTCGATTTTGGCCACCTTGCCCTTGAAGAAAATCACGTTGGGATCTTCCTTGACCATGCGATAGAAATCCTCGAGCCGGTCTGTCGCACGGATGTCGATGTAGAAGATGTAGACTTTGGCATCGGGATACTGCTCGCGCACATAGGTGGCCTGCTTCATGGAAGCCAAGCAGCAGATGCTGGAGCAGAAGGGGAGATGGTTCTCGTCTCGAGACCCCGCACACTGGACGAAAGCGACCGTTTCCGGAGCTTTCCCATCGGAGGGTCTCACGATCTTCCCCTGGGTGGGGCCGTTGCCTGCGGCCAATCTCTCCATCATCACGTTGGTGACGACGTTGGGGAACTGGCCGGCCCCATAGGAATCGAGCTTGGCGACGTCATAGGGCTTCCAGCCTGTCGCCCAGACGATGGTTCCCACCTTGAGATCCATGGTCTTGGCGCTCATGTCGAGATCGATGGCATCGTAGGGGCAGGACTCTTTCACTTTCTGCGCTTCGCTGCTTTTCACCAGGGCGGGGTCCAGCACATATCGCAGGGGGAAAGCCATGTCGTGCGGAAGGTAGGCGGCCTTGACCTTGTCCATGTTATAATTAAAGGGGTTGTCGATCTCCATGCTGCAGGCTTCGCCGCACTTGCCGCAGGCAGTACACTTCTCGTTCACATAACGCGGGCTCAACTTGATGGCCACGTCGAAGTTGCCCTCCTCACCGGACACCGACTCCACTTCCGCCATGGTGAAGAAACGGATCTTGTTGCTGGTCTTGATCCGACGGAAGTTGATTTCCAGTCCGCAGTAGGGGGGACACAATTTGGGAAAATACTGATGAAGCTGGGCCACCCGACCTCCGAGGTACGGGTTCTTTTCCACGAGATACACTTCGTGGCCCGCTTCGGCTGCTTCGATGGCGGCAGTGAGCCCGCTCATACCGCCTCCGACCACCAGAATACTTTGCGTTACTGCTTTTGCCATGCTTATCCTCCTAAGGCTGTTTGAAATACCGAGAACCCCGCCAGCGATCGGGCGCAATCTCCAAAAGTATCTGTTCAGGCTCTAAGGCACGGAGCTTGCTAGAGAAGTCCCCATAAATCCATGTGCTTATATACACAAAGCTACCTCGCCTTGCAACAAAAAGATCAGAAAACCGAGACGCCGTCAGCTTCGACTCATCGCCTGGCAAAAACGGAGCGGCGGTCTCCAAGGACAGCGGATGAGTTTTGTGAAAAAAAGGTCACAACTCTCTTGCCTTCTCCCTTGCAAATTCCTCACGCCTCGCTTAAGGTGGACGGCGTCCGCTGGATGAGGCTGATTCAGACAGAGGACCGCCAATGCACAATCCGAAGGTGAATACTGAGCCTCCGAGTCGTTAGCGCTGCACCCAAGCAGGATGAATCTGAAGAACCTAAAGAATGGAGTAGAAACATGGATGACACCGGATCCAAGAGCAGGTGGGTAGAAATGGCAGTTAAACTGGCGCTGGCTTTCGCCGCCCTTTTTCCGGTCTACGCACTGTTTTATGTGACCTTTCCCGGGTCGCTTGTCGCGGTTTACGTGATCTCGGCGATTCTTATGGCCGCCTTCGCTCCGTGGGAGAATCTGAAAAAGAAGCTCCTGTCCTGAGGTACCCGAACGGACGTCTTCCGGACCTCATAGGGTTGACCATAATCCTCAGACCTTCCATCAGCCGGCTCGCCGAGCCGGCCTTTCCATCCTTTCAGAAACCCCGCCTGCTCGCGCCCGTCATTCGAACCGATGTCCAGGCTCAGAACATTGATATGGAAGGAAGTCCAGAGGACTCAACTCAAAACCTTGGGGAGATTATCACATCAGAGCGAAAATTGGGAGAGACTGCGGTGAAGATTATTCAATATACAGAGTCCGAATCACGAGTTTTCGACACCCTGCCCGCCAAAGGGGTCACCGGCCGGGTTGTCATCGGTCAAGCCGATGGGGCCAAGAATTTCTGCATGCGCGTATTCGAGCTGACCCCCGAGGGACACACGCCACGACACACCCACGATTGGGAGCACGAGATCTTTGTCCATTCGGGGGTAGGTTCGGTTTATCGGGAAGGGCAATGGGTTCCCATCAGAGCCGGCAATGTGGTGTTCGTGCCGCCCGGAGAGGAGCACCAGATCAAGAACACTGGCAAGGCTTTGCTGGTTTTTGTTTGCCTGATTCCGGCGGGAGCACCCGAGCTCTAGCTCGACCTTGATCCGGTGACTAGGAAGCCTCCACTTGTCGGAGGACCTCGCGCGCTTTCGTGAAGCCCGGATCCAGCCGGATGGCCTCCTGGAGCGACTGACGGGCGTTCTTCCTGTCCTGGCGGCTGAACTGCAGCACCCCGAGATTGTAGAAGATGACCGGGTTTTGGGGATGGCTCTCCAGCGCCATCCGATAATAAGCCTCCGCCTCATCGTATTTGCCCTGCCGCCGCAAAGCGATGCCAAGCCTGTTGTAGGTCTCCACCTGATCGGGATCCAGTTTGATGAGCTTCAAAAAGAGCTCTTCGGCTTCGGCAAAATGGCCGCTCTCCATGTAAGCCTCCGCAACCCTGCGCAGGATGTCCCCGCGCTCAGCCTGGGAGGATTGTTTGACGGCTTTATCGAAATATCCTCGCCCCTCGTCATCCCGCCCCTGACCGAGCAGCAGCTTTCCGAGGCTGACCTTCCGATCGGTGTCCATGGGGCTGATCTCATCGGCCCGCGTCAAAGACTCGATGGCCCGGTCGATGTTCCCCTGCTTCAGATGGAGCTCAGCGCAGGTTTTGTGCGCGGGAAGATACAAGTCGGAGAGCTCCAGCGCCCGGTTGAGACACTCCTGCGCCTCTTCCAGGCTTCCGAGAGCCAATAGGCACTCACCCTTGATGGTCAGCCACTTGGCCTTCAGTTCCTTCAGATTGGCTTCGGCCTCTTCCACTCTATGGAGAGCTTCCCGGTAATATCCCATCTCTTTGAGCCGTTCGACCTCCCTGAAGAGAAGATCCTCCGGGTTGCGGAGTCGTTCGAGCACCGCTTCAGTCCGACTTTTGAGGATGCTGTACGAGAAGGGTTTCACGACATAGTCGAATACACCCCACTCTCCCACAAAGGCGATGACATCCTGGAGAGCCTCGCCGGAAACGATCAGAAAAGGGATGTTCCGAAGGTCAGACTCCCGACGGCAGCGTTTGAGCAGTTCAATGCCGTTGAGCCTCGGCATGTTGATGTCGGCGATGACCAGGTGGAAAATCTGGGTACGCATTTTGTGCCAGCCTTCCTCCCCGTCGGCCGCCTCTTCGATGGATTCAAAGCACTGCATCCGGTAGAGCATTTTCTTCAAAATGCTTCTCATGGAGGGATGATCTTCGACTACCAGGACCCGCATGGTGTACCCGCCCCATCGTGCATCTGCCAGAGCGCAGCGGAAGACGCCGGCCCAGGTTGGATGAGAGATGTTCTCGTCAGCAGAATCATTCGGCCATGCATGCCGACCGCGCAGACTTTGAAGCACAGTTCTGTGAATTGCATCTATTCTTTCGGCGAATCATTTTCTCCACTGAATGACAAAGCTCTTTGTTATCTTTGAAAATCTGCTCTCTAAGCATGAAATATGCCTAACCCCTTCGAAGATTCAACCTTCGGCCATCACTGAACGATCCGCCGGCTGGAAAATCATCAGAATCCGTTGAAGCCACTCTCTTCAGCCATCCTCATCCTGAGCCCTCGGTTGCTCCTCCGCTGTTCCACCGGCAGTGCTCTGCGTCGTGGGGCGCGGGACCCTTTCCACAGGGCGGAGCGTCTGGATTTCGACAGAGCTCGATATTCCCAGCTCCTTGAGGCGACGGGCCGCTGGGAGTATGCGTCCCTCCAGGGTTCCGACGGCACGGTTGTAGGATTCGACCGACCGATCCAGCCCGCGGCGAATCTCGGCAAAATGCACCGCCATGGTCTGCAGGCGATCATGAAGGGACTTCCCGAGCTCGCTGATGGAAGCCGCATTGGCTGCCAATTGCTCCTGTTTCCATCCATAGGCAACAGACCTCAGGAGAGCGATGAGAGTTGTCGGCGTGGCGAGAATCACCCGGTGCTCCACGCCATATTCGATCAGATCCCTGTCCAGTTCGAGAGCGGCACTGAAAAAGGATTCCCCCGGCAGGAAAAGGACCACGAATTCCGGTGCCGGCTCAAACTGCTCCCAGTAGGACTTGCTGCCGAGCAGCATGAGATGCGAGCGAATCTGGCGGGCGTGATCCTTCATTTTCTTCGATCTTGCCGATTCGTCGGCCGCTTCAAGGGCTTCCAGGTAGGCCTGGAGCGGCACCTTGGAATCCACCACCACATTGCGGCCATTGGGCAGCTTGACGATCATGTCGGGCCGCAGCCGAGAGTCGCTGCCGCCGGAGGCCGTTTCCTGCAGGGAGAAATCGCAGTGCTCGACCATGCCTGAGATCTCGACCACGCGCTTGAGCTGCATTTCGCCCCATCGACCCCGAACCGAAGGCGTCCTGAGGGCCTGGACAAGGTTCGCAGTCTCCTGGTGGAGCCGGGCCTGTGTCTTGCCCAGCGATTGAACCTGCTCGGTGAGCGAGGCGTAAGCCGTCGTTCTTTCCCGCTCGACCTCGCGGATTCGCTCATCCAGTCTCGACAGGGATTCCCGCAAGGGCTTCACCAGTCCGTCAACGGCGAGCCGTCGGGTTTCGAGATCGCCTCTGGCACCCTCCTGTACTCTCTCAAGCACTGCTCGCGCCTGGTCGAGGAAGGTCTGTCCACTGGTGCGAAGGGTTTCGGAGGAGATCGCCTTGAAGGTATCCGACAGGCGAGCCTGTACGTCGCTCAGGGTCTGCAGCTTGTCACCCCACGCCTTTTGCTCTTCTTCCAGTCGTGTTCTGGCCTCGGAGAGCCTTGTCTGAAGATCCATGTTCTCCTGATGCAGAGTGAGGAGTTGGGCATCCTTTTCTTCGAGTCGCACCGTCAGCTCCGGAATCCTCAGATTCTTCTCTTCTGCGGCGGCGCTCCTGCTGAGCAGATCCCTGACTTCGGCATCCAGGCGATCCGACTCCTCACGAAGGTTCGATACGACCGATTCCATGATTCTCAGCTGCTCGTCCCTGGACTCGATCCGGGAGAGGAGCGCGGCCTTTTCCAGTGCGGCTTCGTTTCTGAGCCGCTCTCGCCACTGTCCGGTTCGGCTCTGGGCAATGATCGCAGCCGCCAACAGCCCAAGCAGAGCTCCTGCAGCACCGGTCAACCAGGGCACCCAAATGGGGGAGGATTCCATCATGCCTTCTCTTCGATCCTTCGACTGAGTGGAATGGGAACGGACTTGCCGTCTTCGGCGAACGAATCCGCAACACTGCTACAGGCTCTCTATTTCGATCCCATCACCCTGTCAAGGGGAGCCGCGGCCGGCAGCCGCTCTGTCCCCCCTGGAGCCCGGCTAATTTGCCTTTGACAGAAGAGAGGGTTTTGATTACAGGTACATATGTGCTGATTTTCACATCATTTGGCGCGTTTCATGAGCTGCTCCGACCCCGGAGCCTCTTCGGGACGTGGTGGTCTTTCGCCATTCCGGAGCCCCCTATCCTCTGCCGGGCCTAGGGGCAGTTGCGCTCCGGGGACCCGACGCTTTCGCATGTTCGATTTGGTCCGCAGGATGAGTGGAGCTCGACTTGAGCTCCGGAGCAGCCCGGCGGGCAGGAGATTCCCATGGCAAACGTGGTAGTGATTGGCACCCAGTGGGGTGATGAAGGCAAGGGCAAGGTCGTGGACCTGCTCACGGAGCGGGCGGAATATGTCGTCCGGTTTCAAGGCGGGAACAATGCGGGTCACACCCTGGTGGTCGATGGGCGGCAGTTCATTTTCCATTTGATCCCATCCGGCATTCTCCACCCGGGAAAGGTGTGCATGATCGGGAACGGCGTTGTCCTCGACCCCGGAGTGCTGATTCAGGAAATGGACAAGCTGGACGCCGCCAATATACCGGTCACCCCTGAGAGCCTTGCCATCAGCCGCTACACACACGTCATCATGCCGTACCATCGCGCCCTGGACGAAGCGCGCGAATCCCGGAAGGGCAGCACCAAGATCGGCACAACGGGGAGAGGAATCGGTCCCTGCTACGAGGACAAGGTTTGCCGAAGCGGGATTCGCATGCATGACCTGCTGGATCCCGCTCGTTTCCGGGAGAGGCTGGATGCGAATCTTGAAGAGAAGAATTTCATGCTGAAGCATTACTTCGGGTCTGCTCCTCTGGATGGAAACGCCATCGCCGATGAGTATCTCGCCTACGGACAACGACTGGCACCGTACGCGACCAATGTCTCCGAGGTCCTTCAGAAGGCCGACCGGGATGGACGCAACATCCTCTTCGAAGGAGCGCAGGGAACCCACCTGGATATCGATCACGGCACCTATCCCTTCGTCACCTCCTCCAATACCGTTGCCGGCAATGCGTGCTGCGGCTCAGGGATCGGGCCGACACGCATCCACAAGGTCATTGGTGTTGTCAAAGCGTACACGACCCGCGTCGGGGGCGGTCCGTTTCCCTGCGAGCTTCTGGACGAGACCGGGCGGCAAATCCAGAAAGTGGGGGGGGAGTTCGGCGCCACAACGGGTCGCCCGAGGCGGTGCGGCTGGCTGGACATGGTCGTGGTCAACAGCTCCATCCGATTGAACGGGCTTTCTGGTCTGGTGATCACCAAACTGGATGTCCTGACGGGAATCCCGACTCTCAAGATCGCCGTGAGGTACAAGTGTGGAGCCCAGGAGGTTGGCTCAGTGCCCCCCGAGCTGAAGGCCCTGGAGGCCTGTGATCCCATTTATGAGGAGCTTCCGGGCTGGGAGGAGAGCATCCGGCAGGTGCGGCGCTTTTCAGATCTCCCCGAGAATACGCGTCGTTATCTGGAGGCCATTGAGGATATGGCGTCGATTCCTCTTCACCTGGTTTCGGTGGGACCGGGGAGGGACGAGACGATCATCCTGCAGAACCCATTCGACTGATCTTTTCTTCGGTCGCTGAAATTCGATGAGGCTCTGTTTCTTCGTTATCCAGAGCCTGAACAGCCTTGAATGGGGAGCGATGCGCCCTCACAGGAGCTCGAGCCCCAGGGCCGACCTGCACTTGAAGGTTCAAGGAATTCCTGTGAATAGCCGTACTTCTAGATGGTGACTCGATAAGCTCTCCAGGAAGGCAGCCATGAAGACCCGACGCAGTGGAATTCTCTTGCATGTGACATCGCTCCCATCCCCTTTCGGTGTGGGAGATCTCGGCCCCGGAGCCTATCGCTTTGCGGATTTCCTCGCAGATTCGGGGCAAAGCCTGTGGCAGGTGCTTCCTCTGACCCCGACCACTCCCGCCTGCGGCAACTCCCCTTACTCCAGCCCGTCAGCGCTCGCGGGGAACGCCCTTCTCATCAGCCCCGAACGTATGGTTCAGGACGGCCTCCTGCAGCCGTCGGATCTTGACTGGAGCTGCGCATGGCCGGAGGAGAGAACGGACTATGATGCCGCAGGTCATTGCAAGCATTGTCTGCTCGACAGGGCCTTCGACAGATTTCGCGCGCACATGCACCGCCACGCCGCATTCCTGAGCTTTTGTCAGGACAACCTTCGGTGGCTCGAAGATTATGCTCTTTACGCTGCCCTGAAGGTGCAGTTCAACGGAGCGCCCTGGACCTCGTGGCCCCTGGAAATCCGCGATCGGAGGGAAGAGGCGACGGCCTACTGGAGACAGCACCTGGCGGACAGAGTTCAGCGCGAGAAGTTCATTCAATTCGTCTTTTTCCAGCAATGGCATGCACTCAAAGCCCACTGCAACGAGAAGAGTATCCAGATTGTGGGAGACGCTCCCATCTATGTGAGCCTGGACAGCTCGGACGTATGGGCCAATCGAGAAATCTTCAGGCTGGACGAGGCCAGACAGCCCACCCACGTGGCGGGGGTCCCCCCCGACTATTTCAGTCCCACCGGACAGCTCTGGGGGAACCCCATCTACAATTGGGATGCCCTGAGAGAACGCCACTACTCCTGGTGGATCATGCGGTTGGGGTTCTATATGGGGCTTTTCGATATGATCCGCCTGGATCATTTTCGAGGCTTCGTGGGGTACTGGCAGGTGCCATTTGGAGAAGAAACAGCGGTCAACGGGGAATGGATCCAGGCGCCTGCCTGGGAGTTCTTCGCGACCCTGCTCAAACGCTTCCCCTTCCTGCCCATCATCGCTGAAGACCTCGGAATCATCACGCCGGACGTCCGAGAAATCATGTCACATTATGGCCTTCCAGGCATGAAGGTGCTGCTTTTCGGATTCGGTGGAGACGTGGCGTCAAACCCTTACGCACCGCACAATCTCACCCGTCACAGCGTTCTCTATACGGGAACTCACGACAACAACACGGCCAGGGGCTGGTTTCGCCAGGAGGCCGGATTCGGAGAGCGGAACAATCTCGCCCGCTACCTGGGCCGTGCGGTCGATGAATGCACGGTGGCCGTTGAGTTGGTGCGCCTGGCACTGATGTCGGTTTCAAACATCGCGATTCTTCCTATGCAGGATCTGCTGGGGCTCTGTGAGGACGCACGCATGAACGTCCCTTCGGTCGCTCACGGCAACTGGGGATGGAGACTCAGACATCAGCAGTTGACGCCGGAACTGGCTGCATGGCTGTCGGATCTGGTGCATCTGTACGGACGGGTCTGAAGCACGTATTTTGACAGAAAAGCAGGATCTAAATCGATGTTGACGGTATTCAGATTTCGGGATAATCACACCAGGATCCCTTGTGTTGGGGGAGTGAGTTTCTTAAGGGGTTCTCGAAAATGATCATCGGCGATGATATCCTTGCCAGAACCTGCAAGGATATGATTGAAACTATATTGCTCACCCTCGAACATGCCACCAAGGGCACCATCTACCGTGTCGGGCCCATGCCAGTGCTGCAGGCTGTTCGGGTGACCTCAGGTTACCGCAATCCCACCACCGGGCTGATCGAATGGGGTTTGCCCGAGACCTCGGACTACAATCTCCCCGGCAAGAGCTGGGAGCAATATCGCGATCGACCGGGTTCGGTTCTCGAAGCCATGGGATGGTGCGTCGAACGGCAGAAGAGCTGGACAGCGGATGACCCTTACGAGGATGTCCGCAGTGTTCGCAAGCAGCTCAGCGGTGAGATTGAAGACTTTCACCATATGGAACCGGTGCTCGTGCGCAAGTCCGATCTTTACGGAGAACGACTGAGCGACCTCGAATACCCCCTGGACAATCTGGGGCGACCCATCTGGAAAAACACCGAGTACGTGGTGGCTGCCGTCATCAAGATCCATTTCAAACCTTACAAGATCAAAATCGGTAACCGCTCCACCAAAATCATCAAGAAGCTCTCCCGAACCCTGGGCACCGAACTGCTTTCCCTGCACATCCGCGGGACTTTGTCGGATGCACAGAAGAGGCTGACGCGCCAGCGGCTTCAGAGCTGCAACGTGCTGGCTCATGAACTTCGGAACACCCTGATCAAGCTTGGCTTCACCACTTCGGCCATCAACACCGAAATCGGATATCTGAGGGAGCAGTGGGAAGCTCAAGTGGAAAAAGCATTCCCCGCCCTGGAAACCAAACGGTCCATCCTGAAGCGCTTGAGCGAACTGCTCGAATCGCAAATGCCTTTCACCAATGGCAATCAGCAGCTGGCCGGAGTGAGTCGAGACCTGCTTGCGGACCAGGCTGAGATGGCGACCGTCTGCCTGATGCCCCACGTAGCCGAAAGATGGCTTCACCACAAGATTCGGCCAAGATGGAACAAGCTCTTGAGTGAGAGTCCGCTATGGGTTTCGGCGGAGAGCGAAATCCTGGAGCTTCTCAACAGGCTTCAGGATGCCATCTGGATCGGGACCACCGAAGCCTGGGCCGGCCAGGTGAAGCACATACCCGAGGACCTGCGGGAGACCTGGCGAAGACTGGCTTATGTCGATTTCACGGTGGAAAAGGTTCCGGTACTCGAGGAAATCATCAGGCTGCTGGATCATCCGGACCTCCAAATCCCCCACAAGCTCCAGACCAAGAAGATTCTCACCTCTTTGAAAGTGCTGGCTGAAATGATCCCGGACGTGGAGGAGCGGGCCAACCGCATCATCTGCTCCCTCAAAAACGGGGATTCCCTGGAAGGCCTCTGAGACCCTCACCGAAAGCCCGGGACGTCAGACCCCATCCTTCTAGACAGCTACTGCTGCTGAGATTCGTTCATCCGATCTTCGAGGGCGTAGACAATGGTTATGCGCTCGGGGGCTCCTGAAGCGAGCTTCAGCGACGGCGGTGTCAGCACCAGACCCGTGGTGACGGACCCCGATCGAGTCATGGAGTCCAGGCGGACAGGCGTCGTGTAGATGGTGCTCACCTTTTCCAGGATCTTTCTGCCCCCAATGACCTTGACGGTATCCGGAACGACTTCTGTTTTCACGAGGGAAAGGTTGTCGGGAAGGCGGCCGACCCAGTCCACCTGAATGGGAAGCTCCTTGGTCGCCGGCACATCGAGGGTCACCTCGATGGTGCTCGGTTGAACCTTGTTCAGAAAGACCCCGGGAGGCACGACAATGTTCTCCTGGGTGATGGGGAACATGTTGGACCCTTCCGCAGCCTTCTTGAGATCCACTCGAACCTGAACCTGCCCCGGCTTCAACGAATTGATGAGAGCACTCGATCCGAAAAGCTGAACGCGCACCTCATCCACCGAAGCGTCGAGGATCTCGAAATTCGCCGGACGGTTGATGTACTCAATGGGAATATTCAGGGCGACGATCTTATCCTGGCCCCGAGTGAATCCCAGCCAGATGCCTGTAATGATGAAGAAGGAGAGGACTGCGGCGATGGAATGCTTGATCCGCTCCCTTCTCTTCTGGTGAACGGGCACCCCGTCCGTCAGATTGTAGTGGTTCTTCAGAATTTGCTGCAATTCCTCAGCCTGGCCGATGGGCTTGATCCAGTTGTCTTTGGCCACGGTCACACGTCCGCGTTCTTCGGAGACCGCAACCACCAGGGCATCCGTTCGCTCGGCTAGCCCTGCAGCAGCACGATGCCTTGTTCCGTAGAAGCTTGGAAGATCCTGGCGCTGGGACAGCGGCAGAAGCACTCCCACCTCAGCCACACGATTCCCCGTTACAATCACCGCACCATCGTGCACCGGATTCTTGGGCCAGAATATGCTGAGAAGCATCTCCTGGGAAACCGTTCCATTCCAGGGGATGCCGCCATGAACGACTTCAGAAATGTCCTCTTTTCCCGGGAAGACAATGAGCGCTCCAATGCGTTTCTTCCCCATCTGGTAGATGCTTTCGGTAACGCTCTCAATCGGCGCGGCCTGCTCCTGAGCGGGAGTCCCCCACAGAAAGGCCCTCAGATTCCGAGCCTGAAGAGCTGTACGGATTTCGTTTCGGAAAACCACAATGATGATGATGGCAGCCGCCGTCGTGATACCCGTCACGGCCCAACTGGTGAGGATGAGACCAATGGAGGCTGCCACCTCCTTCAAGATCCAGAGCGAAGTGATCCCCACCAGAACTCTGAAAGCGTTCGTGCCCTGGAAAACCACGTAAACGCGGAACAGGATGTAGCTGTTGATCAGGATGTCTACGACATCCTGCCAGCGCACCGTGGAGAAAATGGAAAGGAAATCACTCATGGGCTTTCACTGACTGCAGTCATAAGCGACCAGGGAACCGCATCATGGCGGTTGCCCGGTCAATCCGTAATGCTGAAACGCAAGACTTCCAGAACACGGTTATTGTGATCGGTGATCTCAACACGCCAGGGACCTTTGTCCGTCTCCCGAAGCTGGATCACGCTGTAGGTTGACCACTTGGGAGGGTAGAGCCTCAACCTCGTCTGAGTGCTCAAATCCTCACGATGATACCATCGATGGTAGATGATCGCCGGCTGAGGCACCGGATCGAAAGACGTGTAGCAGTAGACCTGGCCGATACTGACTGGAAAAGCAATGGCTGACCTCACGGGAACGAGGTTCTCCACCTTTTCCGCCATGACAGCCCGAGCCATCTTCAGTTTCGGCTCTTCAGCCGATGTCGCGGGTCCCGCCTGCTGAGGCTGTGCAGATTCAGTCTGACCGCCGGCGAACGGGCAGCCGATCAGCAGGGCGAGTCCTAGAGTAAGGATGATCAACATGCTCCTGGATTTCAGGTTCACGAAACCTACCTCCACAAGAATGCCCGTTGGAAAGAGTCGTGGTGATGGAACGACGTCATGAGGCGACTGCACCGGGCGAGGGCTGACCTGTGTGGAGCCTGCAGACCAAGTGAACGGAGCTCACGAAACTCGGGAGGTGCAGTCATTACTGCGGTCCGGAAGGGCACTCCGGTCGCCGGGGTGCCTGCGGGATGAGAAAGAAACGCCCTCTCATCCATCCGTCCACTCGGGGCTTTGGCATCATTGCAAGGCACTTCGGTCGCCCGGGTGCTTGCACAGCTCAGACCTGGACTATTCCTCAAATGTTCTTCCGAAGGCCAGGAGCGATCGACCGGGTAGGCCGGAGAGCGACGGGGCAAAGCCCTGTTTCAAAATAGCATGACTCCCTCGATCGTCAAGCCCTTTTATCCTGTGTCCATGGGCACTTGCTGCCTGAACCGCTCGTTGCGGAAGCCCCACCGACCTGCGAAGAGCTTTCCAAAGCAAGCCGACAATGGTAATGCATCAGGCGGAAAGAAATTCAGAATCCGCTCTGCAGCAGAGTAATCTGTGGCATGCAAACAGAGCGCATGGAGGGCACGGAGAGCCTGTTCATCCGGCTCGCCTTGGCCTGACGAGCGTCCGGCCCATGAGAGCCCTCCCTTGAGTCCATCGGGAGAAGTCTGGTGGAGTTGGGAGGAACAACCGCATGTTTTACAGAGCAAGAGGAGCGAGGTTCTGCAGAAACCCCGCCTTCATGGCGCTGAGCAGGGTCGCCCTGGCGCTCCTGCTCTGTCCCTTGTTCGCGTCGGCAGCTACCGAGCCATCGAGCGGCATCGTGGCGGATGTGTTCGACGGCGACACCATCATGCTGAGCTCAGGCGAGAAGGTCCGATATCTCGGCATCGATGCCCCCGAGGTCTCACACCGGAGCTCACCGGCCGACTGCTTTGGCCATGAAGCCAAGACACTGAACAAGAGTCTTGTGCTCCACAAGAGGGTCCGTCTGCTCTACGATCGAGTCAGAACGGATGGTCACGGCCGTTTGCTGGCCTATGTCTTCGTGCCCGATGGGCGGTGTGTCAACGCTGAAATGGTATTGCAGGGCTGTGCGTTGGTTTTCCATTCCGCGGATGGCTTCGGCAGATTCGAAGAATTCCTCGCCCACCAGAAAGTGGCCATGCGGGCTCGCCGCGGACTGTGGGGGCAGTGCTCTGTCAAACCTTCTGACCACTACCCGGCCAATCGTCGAAGCCATGTCTTCCATCGTCCCGACTGTACTTACGGCCAGCAGACCGGGCCCGGAAATCGAGTCCGATTCGATTCCAGGGCGACGGCCCTGGAGGCCGGGTTCAGCCCATGCCGTCGGTGCAAACCGTGAGTGAAGAAGAGATGTCCCATGAATCGCCTCTACCCTGATAAGCCAATGATCGGTGTCGGTGCCGTTATTTTCGACGGAGCTCAAGTCCTCCTGGTCCGGAGAGGCAGGGAGCCCGCCCTCGGCAAGTGGTCTCTTCCAGGTGGTCTCGTGGAGTTGGGAGAGACCCTGGAGACTGCTGTGTGCCGAGAGGTCCTGGAGGAGACCGGCCTTGATGTCCGGGTCGACGGCCTGGTGGCGGTCCTGGATCGGATTATCCACGACGATGAGCGCAGCATTCAATATCATTACGTCCTCATGGATTTCCTCTGCCACCCCCTTCACGGAATGCCGACTGCCGGGAGCGACGTGACGGCTTGCGGTTTTGTCCCGCTGGAAGAATTGCCGTCGTATCCTCTCACGGATGGGACCGAAAGGGTCATCCGTCGGGCTTTTTCCGCGAGGAATCTGCCCCTGCCTCCCATTTATGATCCTGCCCTCTGACCAGTCCGCTTATTGTCGGATTTCGGATATTTCCCTCTGCAGTGAATGAGCTACCCGTGATCATTGCTTGACTTCACGGCGAGCCTGTGCTTTATGACTGACCAGTCCGTCAGAAGGAAGCTCGGCAGCACGAGGACGACCAGGTGAAAACAGACCGTCACAAACAAGCGGCCCGTGTCCTGCTCCGTAAGCTGGACCAGGGCAAGGAAGATCCCGAAGCCATCGCACGGCTTCTGGCACAGCACCTTCCCCCGAAGCCCTCGTCGGAAGGGGATGTGGAGGACCTCGCCCGCTGGTTTGTCACGCTCAGAGACACCCTCTCCAAAGGATCGCTTCAAGGCGCCACCAGCTTTTCGCGCCTCTTGGAAGTGTTTCGACAACTGGTCCAATTGAGGGGCGTCGATCCCGAAGCCTTTTATGTTCGAGTCCTGGAGCACCTCGTCGTACGGTCTGAGGGAGAAGAGCCCTCATCCATGGCTGCAAGACGCTCAACCCGTGAGAGAATCCTGGAAGCGGCTCTGGATGTATTTTCGGAGAAGGGATTTCATCTCGCCACCGTGGACGAAATCGCCGAGCGGGCCGTCCTGGGAAAGGGGACCGTCTATCGGCATTTCGCCAACAAGGAAACCCTTTTCAATGAGCTGGTGCAGTCGCGTCTCCAGGAACTGGAGCGAGACGCCAACACCGTCCTGGACGGCCAGGATGACGTGCTCACCATGATCACCAAGTACCTGCGCATCTACTTCGCCTTCTTCGATCGCAACCAGCGCCTTTATCGGCTGGTGGTCCAGGAGGGACTCGATGTGGGTCGACAGGTCCAGGAGGTCTATGTCAAGACGGTGATGCGGCGTATCCCGGTGCTCAAGCGAAAAATCTACGCGGCGAGCCAGCAGGGCGAGCTCAAGGATGTGGACTTTCAAACGGTGTTCTATGGGGTCATGGGGTTTGTGCACGGCGTCATTGAGAAGTGGTTGGCCAGTGACTGCTCCTATTCACTGGTGGATGAATTGCCTGTAGTCGTGGAAGTGCTTTTTTACGGTTTCGTCAGAAATGGTCATCATGTCGAACTGGGACAGGAGGAAGGAAATGGAAAGAAGTGAGCTCGAAAGCAAAATCGTCGATATCATCACCAACCAGCTGGGCGTTGAAAAGGACGCCGTCACTGCCGAGGCCCATGTGATCGATGACCTGGGGGCCGACTCCCTGGACGTGGTCGAGCTTGTCATGGCCCTGGAGGAATCGTTTGACGTAGAGATTCCCGATGACGATGCCGAGAAGATTCGAACGGTGAAAGATATCTTCGATTATCTGGATCAGGCCCTAAAGGGAAAATAGCATCCCGGAACAGAAGAGCGCAGACACTCCATGGAGGCTCGTGGATGGTCTGCGCTCTTTCTTTGCATCATAGTGTCGGGGCCTGCTTCAATCAGACCGTTGCGCGGCCTGTCCGTGAATGGTCGCCCAACATGCCGAGGGCGATTTCCCTCTCTTCCTGAAACCGTTTTCGCACCGAAGCTCTCACTTCCGAGCTGGAACTGCCAAACTGCCCGCCTCGTGCCGCATAGAGCTCGTCGATGACCTTGCGAGCCGAGATCCGGTCGGACGACATCCCACCCTCCTCAATGGCTCGGCAAAAGAGCCTGGCTGCTCCCATGGCCCCATGCTGGACCGCCGTGCTCCAGAGCACTTCCTGCAGCGCCTTCGGCTGAGCCCCCATATCGACCCCGGTCCTCTCCCGTATCTCCTCCAACGCGGGGAGATAGTGGCTCCGTTCTATGAATTCACGCTGAAGGTCGGCAAATCGATCGGGGCTTTCCACCGCAATCCGCTTCCATTCACGAGGCATGGCTCCCCCCCGGCCCCCGGTGTTGGCCGGGCCGGCAGCCCTGAGCCCCCGAGCCCATTCGGGAGCCCGCTCGTCCAGGAATTCCAGGAAAGCGCTCATGGTCCCGGCCCGTGAGGATATCTGGTATTGACCATAGGACGTCCCGCCCTGACGATCGTAGCCGATGGCATCGACTCCGGCATCGCCCGATTCGAATTTTGCCGACAGGCTGCCCAAGCCCTCGGAGGTTCTATCCATTCTGGGGGAGAAGGTGGCTGCACGGAGCGCAACCATTCTGGCCAGAGGAGCCATGGTGGGGTCCGCTGCCAATCCTCCCGGGGCAAGGGCGAGCAGAGCGCCGGCCCTGGAAGAGCTCAGGGCATTCAAACGCAGAAGTGTGGAAGTGGCTGCCGCCTCGAGTGAGCCCGCCCCGCTGCCGGGTGCGGCGTTGACGGCAAAACCCGTATCGACGGTTCGGCCGACTCGTGCCTGGGGAGTCTGCAGACCTCTCTCCAGCTGGGAGGAACGTTTTTCCTTCCTCTGGACATTCTTGCCTGCGTGCTGCTGGCCCTCCAGAACACTCCTGAACCCCCCACTCTCCGCGGTCTGCACGCCGGAACGCCGCGCCTGACCAGTTTTCGCAGGTGATGTGGACACTGTTTTAGATGTGGAATTGGGTGTGTAAACAGTCATGACGCATTCCCTTCGACGAATCATTGCTGGGGCTCGCACTCGTAATCTGCAAGAACCGTGCACTCTCCATGAGCCCCTGCTTTCCGTCGACGGACGGTTCAAGATTGGCGGAGTCTCTGCTTACGGTCTCCCCTCGCTTTGACTCGCGCCCAACAGGAGGACGGGGAAGTGTGATGTCAGCATTCTGACGGGGCATGAGGGGCATTCTACCGGGCAAAAACGGCATTTCATCCATCGACGGTGATGCATGGAAGCACCTTCCGCCAGCTTGCCCGGTGAACCATCACGGCTGGCCCAGAAGTGGATGGGGCTTTCCGTATTGACCGACGGTTCGATTGTGATATCTTTATCGAGAAGGGGAAGCGTGCAGATCTTCAGAACTGCTTTGGCGACATCCTTCTGGTGCAGGCAATTCCAGCCTCACGGCCGAACCACCATGAGAGTGAGAATGGGATGGAATCAAAATACGAGGTTGCCCGATCCGACAGCGGCGGCTGCTTCATCTGTCACAATGAGGACGAGGAGCTTTATCTGGTCCGCAATGCGAAGACAGGGCAAATGACAGCCCTGTGCGGCTGCTGTCTGCTGCCGAGGCTTGACGGCTATCTCATCGACAACACGAGGACTTGGCCTGTCAAGTGCTCCATCGATCCGTGGAAGCGTAAGCCCGTCACACCTCCCGAGTCCGATTGAACGCCCCCACGAGTCGCTGCTGCAGGTCTCAACCGATTCCCCCTTGCAGACCAGCCGGCTCATCCACCCAACGACTCCTGACCATCCCGACGATCATCCGCGGAGCATCGCCTGGCACACTCGATCCAAGTCCTGGCTAAACCGATTGCTGTTCCCTGGCAACCTTGGGGAGGACGTTGTCCAGTATGCCGTTGATGAACGCGCCTGAATCCCCTGAGCCATAGGATTTAGCCAGGTCAATGGCTTCATTGATGGAAACCTTGGGCGGGATATCCTGGCAATACAACATCTCAAAAACAGCAATCCTGAGAACGTTGCGATCCACAACCGGCATGCGCTCGAGTCGCCAATGCTCGGAGGCGGAGACAATCCTTCCGTCGATTTCGTCCCTGTGCAGACACACGCCGAGCACGAGCTGCTCGGCAAAGGGACGCACGTCCGCTGGAGCATCAAAATGCTCATAGAAGAGCGGCAGAGCATCGGCCGGTGCGGCACCGGTCATGTCGATCTGGTAGAGAACCTTCAACGCGATTTCCCGAGAAAGCCTTCGGCGACCCATTGTTTCACTCTCTGGACCTGAAACCGTCAGGTCAAAAATACAGGAGAATGTTTCCCCCCAAGGGCAGCCCAAAAGCGATTCGCGCCCACCGACCTGGGGTTCTCGGCAAGAACCCTGTTACTTGACCTGCTTGATCAGATTCACCATTTCGATGGCCGCCATGGCCGCATCCCATCCTTTGTTCCCTGCCTTGGACCCGGCTCGTTCAATGGCCTGCTCCAGGGTGTCCGTGGTCAGGACACCGAAGGCTATGGGCACGTTGCTGTCGAGGCTCACCGACGCAATGCCCTTGGAGACCTCACTGGCCACGTAATCGAAGTGGGGCGTCGCTCCGCGGATGACCGCCCCCAGGCAGATCACCGCATCATAGCGACCGCTGAGCGCAACCTGCTTGGCGATGAGGGGGATCTCAAAAGCGCCGGGGACCTTGAAAACATCGATCTGTTCCTCGCTGCCCCCGCTTCTCTTGAGGGCATCCAGGGCCCCCCCGAGGAGACGGTCGCAGATGAAGTCGTTGAAACGGCTGATGACAATCCCGAAGCGCAAACCCTGCGCCAGCAGCTTCCCCTCATAAACCTTCATGTCACGATTCCTTTCCCTGCACGCAGCTCAGAAGGTGTCCCATTTTGGTGCACTTGGCACTGAGGTATTCGATGTTGCATTCATTGGGCGGGATTTCCAACGGTACGCGCTCCGTCACGGTGATCCCGTAGCCCTGCAGACCGACGATCTTGGTGGGGTTGTTCGTCATCAGCTTCATTTTGCGAACCCCCAGCTCCACGAGCATCTGAGCCCCGATGCCGTAATCTCTGAGGTCCGCCTGAAATCCCAGGGCTTCATTGGCCTCGACGGTGTCGTAACCCTGCTCCTGGAGGGCATATGCCTTGATCTTGTTCACAATCCCGATACCCCGACCCTCATGATTGCGCATATAGAGCAGCACGCCTTTGCCTTCCTTGGCGATCTGCACCATGGCCGCCCGCAGCTGCCCCCCGCAGTCGCACCGCAGGGATCCGAAGACGTCTCCGGTGAGGCACTCGGAGTGCACCCTCACCAGGACATCGTCCTCGTGGCTGATTTCCCCCCTGACCAGGGCCAGATGGCTGTAGTCGTCGATGTCGTTCCCGTAAACGATGACCCGGAACTCCCCACCAAATGAAGTGGGCAGCTTGGCCTCCGCGGACCGATGGACGAAGATCTCGTTCTGCATCCGGTAGTGGATGAGGTCGGCAATGGCGACGATCTTGATATCATGCTCTCGGGCGAAGACCTCAAGGTCGGGTATTCGCGCCATCGTCCCGTCGTCTTTCATGATTTCACAGATGACGCCCGCAGGCTTCATACCGGCAAGGCGGGCGAGGTCCACGGAACCCTCCGTCTGGCCCGTACGAACGAGCACACCGCCCTTTTTGGCTCTCAGGGGGAAAATGTGCCCCGGACTCACCAGATCCTCCGCCTTGGCCTGATCCGCGACGGCCGTCAGGATCGTGTGGGCGCGGTCCGCGGCGCTGATGCCCGTCGTCACTCCTTTGCGAGCCTCGATGGAAACGGTGAATGCCGTCTGGAAACGCGAAAGATTGTTGGTCGCCATCAACTGGAGCCTCAACCGATCCACCCAGTCGGGTGTGAGGGAGAGGCAGATGAGCCCACGGCCGAATCTTGCCATGAAGTTGACCGCTTCAGGGGTCACCAACTCTGCCGCCATGCACAGATCGCCTTCGTTTTCGCGATCCTCGTCGTCCACCAAAATGACCATTTTGCCCTGGCGGATGTCTTCAAGTGCGTCGGAAATACTGGCCAAAGGCATCTTAAGAAACTCCTTCCAGATAATTGGGTACAGACGCGCTGTTGGCGCGCTGCGATTGCTGCCGGCTGTCTATAACATGAAGCAAGCCGGTCCTCAAGCAGGCCAGCCCAAACCTCACAGCGAACACAAGAGCCTGACCGAATCAGCTTTCTAAGGCAAGAAACCGTGTTTGCGAAGAAAGCCTGCATCGATCCGGCTGACCTGGGCTCCCTCCTCTCCCCCGGTGCCGGTCCAGGGCGCGGTCACCTTCTCGACATACTTGCCGATGAGATCTGTTTCGATATTGACTTCCTGGCCGACCCGCAGATCCTGAATGGTCGTCTCCCGCGCCGTTTGCGGCACGACGTTCACGTCGAACTGCCCTTCACGGCAGCCGTTGATGGTCAGGCTGATCCCATTCACGGCCACAGAGCCCTTTTCGATGGTGTAGCGGCCGAGCTCCCTCGGAATGTCGAAAAAAAGCCGGATGGAACGACCTTCGTCCTTCCGGTCCGCCAGTCTGCCGATGGCGTCCACATGGCCGCTCACGAGGTGCCCCCCCAGGCGGTCCCCGAGGCGGAGCGCCCGCTCGAGATTGAGCCTCGCACCCGGCCTCTTCCCGCCCAGCGTCGTTCGGCTGAGAGTCTCTGCAGACACATCCACGGTAAACTGACTTCCCTTGAAAGCAACCACCGTGAGACAGGCCCCGTCCACAGCGATGCTCTCACCCAACACCAGCGGGTCGATGGGGAACTGGGCCTGAATCACCATGCGTGCGTCGAGCCCCGTTCGGTCTGTGCGCACCAGGAGCCCAATCCCTTCTATCAATCCTGTAAACATGGCGAGACCATCTCAGTAGAGCCTTTCATGGAACCGTCCGGAGATCATGAGATCTCCCTCGAATCGTTTCACCCGAATATCGAAGGCGGGGGTTGCAGAGGCCATTTTGTCCAGGGACCGGCCAGCCAACACGGGAACCGCTGCCTCATCCCCCAAAAACTTGGGAGCGTAGAAGAGAAAGAAAGCGTCAGCCAATCCTCCATCGATGAAGCTCCCCATCGTTCTGGCCCCGCCTTCCACAAGCAGGCTGTTGACCTCACGCCTTCCCAGCTCATCCAGCAGACAACTCAAATCCACCCCCTTTTGATCCCAGGGGAGACGAATCACCGAAGCACCCGCGTCAACCAGGGCCTCTTCCCTTTCTTTCGGGGCTTGCTCAGAACAGGCAAGCCAGAGGGGGGCCGTTTCAACCGTTCTCACCAGGGCGCTTTCCAGGGGAATGGCCAGTTGACTGTCCAGAACGATGCGAGCGGGCTGTCGGCAGCGAATCCTTCCGGGCAAGCGGGCCGTGAGCTGGGGATCGTCGGCCAGAGCTGTTTTGGAGCCCACCAGAATCGCGTCGAGCTCACAGCGCAACCGGTGAACGAAGTGCCTGGAACGTTCGTTGGTCACCCACCGTGAATCCCCGGTTCGGGTTGCCATGCGCCCATCGAGGGTCGCCGCTGCTTTCAGGACCACATAGGGCCTGCCCGTGGTCATGTGCTTGATGAAGGGTTGATTCAATCTGCGGCATTCGTGCTCAAGGATTCCCTCGACCAGCGGAATCCCCCTGCTTCTGAGGAACCGGCTCCCACCTCCATGAATCTGGCGATTGGGGTCGCTCATGCCCACGAAGACACGGGCAATGCCCGCTTCGAGCACAGCCTTCGTGCAGGGAGGCGTCCTTCCCTGGTGGTTGCACGGCTCGAGTGTCACGTAGAGATCGGCATTCCGGGCGCCTTCCCCCGCATCGGAGAGCGCATTCACTTCAGCATGAGCGGTCCCCACGCGCCGATGATAACCCTCCCCCACGATCTTGCCCTCACGCACCACGACGGCGCCGACCAGCGGATTGGGACTCACCCATCCCCTTCCTCGGACAGCCAGGCGCAAAGCTCTCTTCATGAAAGCTCGATCAAGGTCGGACACATCTGAAGGACTTTGAAAGGACACGGTCGTTTTCTGGGCATTTCAAGGTAGTGTGGCGCTCTTTATGAAAGCCGGCCTCAATGTGCAGCTCGCGAAGCCTTGAAATCAGCGCGCCCCCCGAAAACCAACCATCATCGGTGGTTGGGGAAAGCACAGCAAAATTCGGCCACTTCGGCCCGCAGAGCCCTCAGTTTCTCCTTGTCTCCAACGGCCTGCAGGGCACGATGGATGAATTGCCCCACATCCTTCATGTGCTCCGGCTCCATTCCCCGCGTGGTGAGAGCCGGGGTGCCGATACGGATGCCGCTCGTGATCTGGGGCTTCAAAGGGTCGAAGGGAATCGAGTTCTTATTGGCCGTGATCCCGGCCTCATCGAGCGTCTCCTCGGCCAATTTCCCCGTTAAACCTTTGGGGGTCAGATCCACCAGCATCAGATGGTTGTCCGTGCCTCCGGAGACGAGTCGGTATCCCAGCGCCATCAGTTCCGAAGCCAGTCTCTTGCTGTTCTCCAGAATCTGACACTGATAGGTTCTGAATTCAGGCTGCAGAGCCTCCTTGAAGGCCACCGCCTTGGCCGCGATCACATGCATGAGCGGCCCCCCCTGGATGCCCGGGAAGATCTGGCTGTCCAGAAGCTTCTCGTAGCGGGCATGGGAGAGGATCAAACCGCCTCGGGGTCCCCGCAGGGTCTTGTGTGTCGTGGAGGTGACAAAATCCGCGTGGGGAACCGGGTTGGGGTGCAGGCCGGCACACACAAGACCGGCGATGTGCGCCATGTCGACCACGAGGTAGGCCTCGACCTCCCGGGCGATCTCCTGGAATCTCGCAAAATCGATGATCCTGGGATAAGAGCTGGCCCCGGCAATGATCATCCTGGGCCGATGCTCGCGCGCCAGTTGGGCCACCCGATCGTAGTCGATGGTCTCGGTCCTGGGATCCACCCCGTAGGAGGCAACCTTGAAGAAGCGGCCTGAAAAACTTGCGGGGCTGCCGTGAGTGAGATGCCCGCCCTGGCGCAGATCCATGCCCAGGATGACGTCCCCATATCGCAGGACAGCGAAATAGACGGCCATGTTGGCCTGGGACCCTGAATGGGGCTGAACGTTCGCGTAGTCCGCCTGGAAAAGCTGCTTGGCCCGCTCCTGTGCAAGCCTCTCGGCCACGTCCACAAACTCACACCCCCCGTAATAACGCCGGCCGGGATAGCCCTCCGCATACTTGTTGGTCAAGACAGACCCTTGAGCCTCCCGCACCGCCGGACTCACGAAATTCTCGGACGCAATCAGCTCCAGCTTTTCTCGCTGCCTTCTCTCTTCCTCTTGGACCACGCGGGCTATTTCAGGATCCACGGCCTCTAGGTACGACATTCAGAAATCCTTTCGCCTGGGGAATACAAGGTCTTGCCAGCACGATGAGCACCGTTTCCGCTTATCACGTCCGAACCAAACCTTCAATGAGATCCAACCGTTTCTGGTGACGACCTCCTTCGAAAAGCTCCTGAAGCCATGTGTCCAGGATCTCGACTGCCAGGGCTTCACCGATGAATCGCCCGCCAAGGCAAAGGACGTTGCTGTCGTTGTGCCGCCTGCTCATTCTGGCCGAAAAAGGCTCCGACGCCTGCACCGCCCGGACCCCTTTGAAACGGTTGGCCGTCATACACATGCCTGTGCCGCTCCCGCACACCAGGATCCCCCGGTCCACCTCACCGGAGGCCACCGCCCGGGCGACACGGGCCGCATATTCCGGATAGTCCACCGAGCTGCCGTCGTGGGTGCCGATATCTTCGAAATCCTGATGGAGTCCCATCAGGTGGCGTGCCAGCTTCTGTTTCAACTCCAGCCCCGCATGATCACAGGCAATCATGATCTTCATTTGCTGTGCCACCTTTGAAAAACAAGGCTTCCGTTCGTGCCCCCGAAGCCGAAGGAATTGGAGACGGCCACTCGGATCTTTGCCGTGCGAGGCTTGTTGGGGACATAATCCAGGTCGCAGTCCGGATCGGGATTTTCGTAGTTGATCGTGGGAGGGATACACTGCCGATCGAGCGTGAGGACTGTGTAGGCCGCCTCGAGTCCTCCCGCCGCCCCCAACAGATGACCCGTCATGGACTTGGTCGAGCTCACAGCCAGCTTCCTGGCGTGCTCCCCAAACACGGTCTTGATCGCCTGGGTTTCGTATTTGTCGTTGAGGTCCGTGGAAGTGCCGTGAGCATTGATGTAGTCCACTGCCTCCGGTCTCACGGAAGCATCTTCCAGGGCGTTCCGCATGCACCGCACAGCACCCTCGCCGTCGGGCGCCGGGGCCGCCATGTGAAACGCATCCCCTGACATGCCGAACCCGATCAGCTCCGCGTAAATCCTGGCACCCCGCTCAAGGGCTCTCTCCGCTTCCTCAAGAATCAGGATCGCCCCGCCTTCGCCCAGCACAAATCCGTCCCGATCCCGATCAAAGGGGCGTGAAGCCTTCTGCGGCTCGTCGTTCCGTGTGGACAACGCCCGCATGGCGTTGAATCCCGACACGGCCAGGGGAGTGACGGTGGATTCAACGCCTCCGGTGGCCATGATGTCGGCGAGTCCATTGCGGATGAAGTGAAACGCCTGCCCCACCGCATGGGTCCCCGCGGCGCAAGCCGTCTGGATCGAGAGATTCGGACCCTTGCAGCCGTGGTAAATGGAGATGAGACCAGACGCCATGTTGCCGATGAGCATCGGGATGAAAAAGGGGCTCATCTTCTTGGGACCCGCTTCCAGAAGAACCCGGTGATATTCCTCGATGGTGTGGAGTCCCCCCAGGCCGCAACCCATGATCACCCCCGCCCGATCCGCCACTCCGGCATCGATGGTGAGCCGGGCGTCTTCGAAACCCAGGCGCGCAGCCCCCAATCCCAGCTGCAGAAAGGGATCCATCTTCCTGAGCTCCTTTTTGGAAATGAACTCCTCAGGATGGTAGTCCTTCACCTCGCCGGCAATCCGAGTCGCATAACCGGTGGTGTCGAATCGGGTGATGGGACCGATGCCTGAGCGCCCTTCCATGAGGCCTTCCCAGTTGGATTCAATCCCGCATCCCAGCGGAGAAACGAGTCCGATTCCCGTGACAACCACCCGACGACCATTCTTAGACGTCATAGCAAGATTCCCCCATATTCAAGCAACCCTGCCACAACGCAGCGGGCTGCATTACCATCCCTATCCCATGAACATGCCGCCGTTCACGTGGATCACCTGCCCCGTGACGTATCCGGCGCCGGCCGAGACCAGGAACTCAACGGCTGCGGCCACGTCCTCGGGGGCGCCGTAGCGGCCCGCAGGAATCTGAGCCAGCAAGCTTTCCCGTGCCTTTTCGGGCATGTCCCGGGTCATATCGGTCTCGATGAATCCCGGCGCGACGGCATTCACGGTGATGTTCCGGGAGATCAGCTCACGTGCCAGGGAGCGCGTCAGTCCAATGATTCCCGCCTTGGCCGCACAGTAATTGCTCTGGCCGGGATTCCCCATGACACCGACGATGGACGTGATGTTCACAATGCGCCCGTAACGCTGTTTCATCATGGCCTTCACAACGGCCTGGGAGCAGAGGAAAACGCTTCGGAGATTGGTATCCAGCACTTCATCCCACTCCGAGGCTTTCATGAGTGCCAACAGGTTGTCCCTGGCCACCCCGGCGTTGTTCACGAGCACGTCGACTCTTCCATGAACTTTGATGATTTCCTTGAACGCCTCTTTCACCGCATCCGCATCGGCGACGCTGAACGGCATCAGGAATGGCGTCCCTCCCCCGGAAGCCACCGCTCCGGCCGTCTCCTCGGCAGCATCTTTGCCCGACCGATAGTTGACGATGACCTCAACCCCCGGCCCGCTCAACGCCACCGCCACGGCCCGGCCGATCCCCCGGCTCGCCCCCGTCACCACCACCACGCGCTTGTCGCTCATGATCCTCCTCTCCAGAAGCCCACTTCCCCTCTCTTGGCGCCCTTTGCGCCTTTGCGATGAGATCGAATGCGCTCCCTCAAGCCCCTCTAGGCCTCGCCCCGTTCGGTCCTGATCCTGCGGGAAAAGGCCGGGATGAACTCGAAGAGATCGGCCACCACACCGTAGGTTGCCACATCAAAAATGGGAGCGTTGGGGTCCTTGTTGACCGCCACGATCACCTGTGAGCCCTGCATGCCCACCACATGCTGAATCGCACCGGCAATACCTACGGCCATGTAGAGGGTCGGCGCCACGGTGCGGCCGGTCTGGCCCACCTGGTGCGAGGGGGCGATCCACCCCTCCTCCACAGCTCCTCGAGATGAGCCCACTGCACCGCCAAACAGCTGAGCCACATCCTCGATCAACGCGAAATGCTCAGCCTTTCGGAGTCCACGACCTCCTGAGATGATCACATCCGCTTCCGTGAGCTTGGCGGTCTGATCCCTTTCCGCAATCACTTCCAGGACCTCGATCCTGCTCTTGAAGCATTCCTCCGGCAGGGCCGTGGCGATGATTCGCCCCTGGTGGCCGTCCTTCTTTTCAGGCTTCATCACTTTCGGGCGGACCGTGGCCATCTGGGGCCTTTTATTGGGACAGATGATGGTGGCCATGACATTGCCGCCGAAGGCCGGCCGCGTCTGCAGGAGCAGCTCTTCATCGCTGATGTCGAGCTCGGTGCAGTCGGCAGTCAACCCGGTTTCCAGCATTGCCGCCACACGGGGAACGAACGAACGTCCCATACTGGTGGCGCCCGCCAGAAGGATCTCGGGCTTCTTTTCCCGCACCAGATGGACCACTGAATTGGCATAAGCTTCGTCGGAAAAGCGGGCGAGCTCGGGCCGGTCCACCACATAGACTTCATCCGCCCCATAAGCAATGAGCTCACTCGAGAGATCTTCCCCCAGGTTGCTTCCGAGGAGCACTGCAGCCAGGGTCACGCCCCGCTTGTCCGCCAGCTTTCGTCCCGCACTGAGGAGCTCGTGGCTGACCTTGTGGACCGTCCCGTCGCGCCATTCCGCATACACCCAAACCCCGGAGTAGCTGGCCAGATCAGCGGCAGGGCCCGTCCCCGCCTCGGGAAGCGAAATGGCTCCGAACTCGCAAGTGTCCACGCACATGCCGCAAAGCGTGCAGTCGTCCGAGACCTCGGCGGAAGTCTCTCCGACCTTGATGGCGCTCACCGGACAAACGTCCTCGCAGACCCCACAAACCGTGCACTTGAGATGATCGATCAATGCTTTCATAGGCCGGGCACCTTGGCTTCTTTCAAATATCTGAAGAGCTGCTCCACCTGTTCCTCCACGGCTCCTTCGAGCATGACGCGGTTGCCGCGCCTCGGCGGACTGAAGACGCGCACCACCTGAGTGTAGGAACCCGACAGGCCGACTTTTTCAGGGTCGAGCCCCAGCGCCTCCACCCCCCAGACCGGGACCTCGGCCTTCTTGGCCCGCATCTTGTGGCGCAATGACGGAAGACGGGGCTCCCCCACCTCCTTGATGACCGTGAGGAGAGCCGGCGATGGAACCTTCCACACCTCCACCCCTTCGTCGGTCTGCCGGATCACTTTGAGGTGCTTTCCGTCCAGCGCTTCGATCTTCTTCACGAAGGTCGCATAGGGAATGTCCAGAAGGGTTGCCAACTCGGGCCCGACCTGCGCCGTGTCGCCATCGACAGCCTGCTTGCCGCAGATGACGAGATCCACGTCCCCCAGCTTTCGAACCGCTGCGGCGAGCGTCGTCGACGTGGCCCAGGTGTCGGCCCCGGCAAAGGCCCGATCGCTCAGGAGAACGGCGTCGTCCACACCGCGGGAGATGGTCTCCCGCAGCGCTTCGGCGGCCTGCGGCGGCCCCATGGTGATCACCGTCACACGGGTGCTGCCGTCGGAATCCTTGATCTTGAGGGCCGCTTCTACGGCAAAGAGATCGAACGGGTTGATGATGGATTCCACCCCCTGCCGAACCAGCGTGTTGGTGTTGGGGTCGATCCGCACATTCTTGGCATCGGGAACCTGCTTGATGCACACCACAATATGCATGGGCATTGTTTCCTTCTCCAGGGGAGCTCCCGTCTAGAAAAAGCTTTCCTTGAGTCTCCCGTATTCTTTGTTCAGCTCCTGTCCGATGATGTTTCGCTGGATCTCGTTAGTGCCCTCGTAGATCTGGAGTATCTTGGCATCGCGCATCATCTTCTCAACGGGATAATCCTGCATGTAACCGTATCCACCCAGCACCTGGACCGCTTCCGTCGCCACATACATGGCCACATCCCCCGGAAAAAGCTTGCACATGGCGGCGACCTTGCTCATGTCGGCAGGCTCGGAATCCAGGAACCTGGCTCCCGCATAGACCAGCGCACGGGCGGCCTCGGTCTGAGTCGCCATGTTGGCCAGCTTGTGCTGAATCGCCTGAAAACTGATGATGGGCTTGCCGAACTGGATACGCTTGCGGGCGTATTCCACGGCGAGGTCCAGGGCGCCCTGCGCCAGCCCGACGCCAAGGGCGCCAATGCCCGGGCGGGACTTGTCGAATGTCTTCATGGCCACGATGAAGCCCATACCCTCCCGGCCAATGATTCGGTCCCTGGAGACCCTGCAGTCCTGGAAGACGAGCTCGCGCGTGGACGACGCCCGAAGTCCCAGTTTCTTCTCCTTCTTGCCGAACGTGAATCCGGGATCCCCCTTTTCCAGCACGAAAAAGGTGGCCCCACGGGGACCCTTGGAGCGGTCGGTGATGGCCAGCACCGAGTAGATCTCAGCATCGCCGCCGTTGGTGATCCACTGTTTGGTTCCATTCAGGATGTAGTCGTCCCCATCCTTGACGGCCGTCGTCTGGATACCGGAGACGTCGCTCCCCGCGCCGGACTCCGTAACACCGAAGGCCGCCAGCCGCTGACCGCCGGCAATATCGGGAAGGTATCTCCGCTTGAGCTCCTCGCTGCCGTAGAGCAGTATGGGATAAGCACCCAGGCCGCTGGCCGCAAACGTCGTGGCCACCCCGATACAGGCCTCGGCCAGCTTCTCCACGGCCAGACAATTCTCGAAGATCCCTCCCCCCATGCCCCCGTAGGCTTCAGGAATGTACAATCCGTAAAGGTCGGACTGGGCCAGCACCTTCACGAGCTCCCACGGAAACTCTTCGCCTTCATCCAGCTGCGCACGCTGGGGCCGGATCTTCTCCCTGGCGATTTGAGCCGCCAGGTCCTGAATCATCTGCTGCTCTTCGGTCAAAAAATAGTGCACATTGATCTCCTTTTGCCTCGCTCCATGGCTTTCAGGTGTGCTTGAGCCCCCATTTGGATTTCAGGTGCTCCAGCATGTAAAAGGCGTTGTCATGCCTGATCTCTGCGAGAATACCGTCCTCCGCCAGCTCCTCTTCCATGCGTGAAAACACCCGCTCATCCAACAGTTTCCCGGTGAGCAGGATGGCATTGGCGATGGCGGATCCTGTGGAACGGCCATGGGCGACCACAACCAGCTTCCGCACACCCAGCAGGGGAGCCCCGCCGACGTTTTCATGATGGTATCGACTCTGAAAGCGATCGAAGGCATCCCTGAGGACCTCCCTGGCGGGAGTCTGCCCCGGACCCAACTGGAATTCCAGCAGCTTCCAATAGGTCTCCGACAGCCCCTCGAACACCTTCAAGAGTACATTCCCGACAAACCCGTCACATACGGCGGCCTCGATCTGTCCGGCGAAAAGTCCCTGAGGTTCAACATTTCCGACGAAATGGAGGCGGGATCGAGTCAGCAGGGAGAAGGCACGCTGAATGACTCTCGTGCCTTTGATGGGCTCATGGCCGATGTTGAGCAATCCAACCCTGGGCATGGGCACATCTGCGGCCACTTTCAGGAAAAAGTGAGCCAAACCAGCGGATTGAGCTAAGTTCACGGCATCGGCGGCGGCGTTGGCCCCTGCATCGGTCAGGAGAACACTTCCCTCCAACGTCGGCAGTGAGACCGCCATGGCGGGGCGGCGAAGGCCCTGGACCAACCCCACATAATGCCGCGCTGCGGCCACGATGGCCGCCGAGTTGCCGGCGCTGACCACCGCATCGACCGCGCCTTCCGCCAGAAAGCGCATGGCTACGCTGAGAGAAGCCTCCCGCTTCCGGCGAATGGCCACCGGAGCAGCCTCTCCCATCCCGATGGTCTCCGGTGCATGCACCACTTCGACCCGGTCGGCTCCCCGACGATCCGCAAGGAGCTCACCGAGTCTATCCTCATGGCCAAAAAGGACCAGATCCGCGCTGCATTGCGACTCGGCCCCGAGGGCTCCATCCACCACGGCTTCAGGGGCAAAATCCCCCCCCATGGCATCGACCGCAATTCTCATGATACGGACCCTCAGCGCCCGTCAACCACCTCTACTCCTCTTCGGACTCCAGGACCAGCCGGTCATGATAGTAGCCGCAGGTCGGGCACACGCGATGCGGAAGCCGCATCTCATTGCACTGAGGACAGCGCGACAGGGAAGCCGGAGTCAGAAAATCATTCGCGCGCCGCTTGTCGCGCCTGGCCTTGGACGTTTTCCTTTTGGGAACCCCCATTGATTCTCTCCTTGTGGTCAATACTCAGAGCCTGCTCGAGCTCCACCCCGGCGCACACTTCAGAGTCCCGAATTCCGGGCGCCGGGCCAGAAAATTCCCGGTTCGAGCAGCCATAAAAAATGCATGAGCACAGGGGCATGACCGGTCCTATTCCGAAGACCCGTCAAGGCTGCGCACCCTTTTTTCGTCTGGAATGAAACCTTCGACTCGCGATATGTCGACTTCGCAGCAATGCTCTCCGCTTTCACTCTCCCGCAACATCAGGCAATCGTTCCTTCAACCTCAACAGCGAGGCAAAGGGAGACTTCTCAGCCCCCCCGGCACATCGACACGGCTCTTCATTCAGATTCACCCCGCATCGCGGGCAGAGCCCACGACAGGACTCCCCACACAATGCCTTGAACGGAAGAGCCAGGAAGATCTGTTCAGCGATGAGCTGATCGATTTCGATGACTTCCCCGTCAAAAAAATCGTAATCCAGCTCCTCCAGCTCGAGCTCGGTTTCCTCTTCCTGCGGAGACTGCGCCTCGGGTATGAGAAAGACGTCCACCGGTTCGTTCAGCTGCCATTCAAAGGGCGACAGGCAGCGGTGACAACTGATCTGCAAATTCCCTTTGACCTCGCCGACGATCCTCACATGATCCGGGTGTCTCTGGATTTCCAATTCCACCTGGATCGGCTTGAGCAGCTTCAGCTCAAACGGATCGTCCTCGGGCATGTAGGGTACCAGACGCGAATGATCCCAGTGGAGGTTGAGCGTCCTCCCAGCCTCAGGAATTTCGTCAACACGTATCCTCATTCACTTCCCTTGTCGGAATGCGTAAATCGCTGAGTATAGAAATAAGACATGTTCTGTCAAGCGATTTTAACCGGGACCGGAACGCTCGTCAAAATCATCTGAATCACCCAGCAATGCTACATCTTCTGGACCACCTGATTGACCAGGTCTTCCGCCACCATGCGGTAGATCTCCTTCCAGGCATCGAAGCTGAAGCCCTCTTTTCCCATGGAAATGGTCCGGGTGGATTCTGCCGAGGCCACGACTCGATCCCCTTCCCTGAGGTCGCATTTGGCCGTGAGAAGCGTTTTCCCCCAGATGGGCAGCACCTGTCGCAGGTACACGTTGCCTTTCTGATACTTCACGATCTCAGCCTTCAGGGTCATGACGGGAATTCCGGCATCGCCCGTCCACAGCAGCCCCTTGCTCCGAAGTGCCTCTTCGATCCCGTTCCAGAGCATCCCAATGGCATCCACATCAAAGAGCTCGCCCGTTTTGTTCGCAACGTCCACCACGCGGATCCTCACATCCTGCCTCATGGCGGGTACCGACTGAACAGGAGTCTCGTCGCGGGCACTCCCACATCCGGAGAGCAGGCTGAAGAGGAGGACCATGGCGCATAGCATTCTCAACGGTTTCATTCGGGGTCCTTTCAGGTCCATGCCGATACTCGGGGTTGGTGAATGGAACGGCCTCGGGATCAGAGAACGGATCAGCGCTCAATTCTGCCAGAACACCGAAGTTAGGGCAAGCAAATGTCTGAACAGCAAATGTCTGAGCCGACCCCGCCCCGCGGGAGCTGTTCATCGGGACCACGCAGACCGCCTTGAGTTTGAACAACGAGTGTGTTAGACGTACACTTGGTTCCTTTGCCGACAAATTTTAGTAAAATGAACACGATACACAATGATGGGTCGTCCACGCAGTCCCCGTTGGAACGGCGGCATGCGCCGCCAGGTGCTGCCCGGGTCAGCGAGGAAAGAGACGCCTGCTCCATATTGAACACTGTTCTGTGCCGAACCCTGAACTGATATCTGAGGAGAATCTGAATGAATGAAGCTGTCGTGACGCGGTTTCCTCCGAGTCCCACGGGTTATCTCCATATCGGCGGAGCGCGCACCGCCCTCTTCAACTGGCTCTTTGCGCGACACCATGGAGGAAAGTTCATCCTTCGCATCGAGGACACCGACCAGGCCAGGTCCACGGACGAATCGGTGCGAGCCATCCTGGACGCCATGGAGTGGCTCAACCTGGAATGGGACGAGGGGCCCTATTTCCAGACTCAGCGCTTAAACACCTACCGGGAGCATCTCCAAAAGCTGCTCGACACCGGGCATGCCTATTATTGCGAATGCACCCCGGAGGAGCTGGACGAGCGCCGCCGCGCCGCCATGGCTGCCGGGCTCAAGCCCAAATACGACGGTCGCTGCAGGGATCGGGGACTGGGGCCCGGACCCAACCGGGTGATTCGGTTTCGGTGCCCCGACCGAGGCACCACCGCTCTGAACGATATCGTCAAGGGACCGATACTCTTCGAGAATGTGGAACTGGACGATCTGGTGCTGGAGCGTAGCGACGGCGTCCCCACCTACAACTTCGCCGTGGTCGTCGACGACATCACCATGAACATCACCCATGTGATTCGCGGGGACGACCATGTGAACAATTCGCCTCGCCAGATCCTCCTTTACGAGGCTCTGGGGGCGCCCCTGCCTCACTTTGCCCACGTCCCCATGATCCTTGGACAGGACCGCGCCCGCATGTCCAAGCGGCATGGCGCCACTTCGGTCATGGCCTACAAGGAAATGGGGTATCTCCCGGAGGCACTCGTGAATTACCTGGTGCGTCTCGGGTGGTCGCACGGTGACCAGGAGATCTTCACCAGGGAGGAGCTCATCCAGCACTTCAGTCTGCAGCACGTGGGGAAAGCACCCAGCGTGTTCAATCCCGAGAAGCTGGATTGGCTGAATGCCCATTACATCAAGGAAAGACCCCCCGAGTCGCTGGTTTCAGTGGTCGAGGGTCAACTGTCCGAAAAGGGCCTGCCCCGGAAGGATCCGGAATACCTGGCCAAAGCGGTGAAGACGCTCCAGCCGAGATGCCGCACTCTGAAGGAAATGGCGAGCAGCATGGAATTCTACCTGGTCGACGACCCCCCAATGGACCCGACTGCCGCCAAAAAGTTCCTGACCCCGGCGCTCAGGGAGCCCTTCGAAAGATTGATCGGGATCCTCAGCGACCTCGAAAGCTTTGACGAAAAGAACCTGGAACCGGCATTCCATCAACTGGTGGAAGACCTTGGCCTGAAGCTGGGAAAGATCGCCCAACCCGTGAGGGTCGCCCTGACGGGGTCCACGGTGAGCCCAGGGCTCTTCGAGGTGATCGATGTGCTCGGAAAGGAGACGGTCGTGCAACGCCTTCGGAAGGCCATGGAATGGATGAAAGGTGATTAGCCTTCGACTCTGACGGCGAGACTGGCAACCCTTCAAGACTGGGTTCTGACCGGACTGCGGTGAGGATGCCCTCACAGACTGGATGCCAAACGGTGTTGCTTCCATGAAGAATATGCGCGACATGCCCCTCAGGTACCGCCTGAGCATCCCCTTCCTGCTCCTCGCTCTGTTCGGGACCGTCTCGCTGGTCGTCCTCGCCATTCTCAGCCAGAATGCGCTGATTCAGCGCGAAGAGATGGAGAGGCTCAACGGCTACGACCGGGCCTTCGACCACAAAATCGACCGCCAGGGGAGATGGGCGGTGAGTCTGGCCTCCAGTTTCGCGCGGAACCCCGAAGTTGCCGAGGCGCTCGCCAGGCAGGACCGCCTTCGTCTCATCGAGCTGTGCTACGCTTCCTTCACCTTCATGAAGGCGCATTACGGGATCAGCCAGTTCAATTTTCACACCCTCCCCCCCAGGATGTTCCTGCGACTTCAGCGTCTCTACGAGTTCGGTGATCCGCTGGATTATCGGGGGACCATCTCCGACGCCATCTCCAACGCGAGCGAGACATTCGGGCTCGAACAAGGCCTCACGGGATACGGCATCCGCGGTGTCGCACCGGTATTCTTCGGGGACCAACTGGTGGGGACGACGGAGATCGGATTCAATTTCGGCCATGTGCTGTTGAACGAGATGAAGGAGCAGTTCGGCGTCGAAGCAACCCTCCTGTTTCCAAGGGAGAGCGGGGGGGGCTTTTCGATCTATTCGACCACCTTTGCCGACGCCATCGAACGAGATGACCCCGCCTATGCACGGGTCTTCCAGGATGGCTCTCCCGAAGTGCTGCTTCAGCGAATCGGGGGAAGGCCCTATGCGGTGTGGGTCAGAACCATCAGGAACTATCAAGGCCGAATTGTCGGGCTGGTCGAATTCGGCGTCGATCGAACGGACACACTCAGCATCACCGCCCATTACCGGCGGATCATGATCGGTGTCGGCCTTCTGGGGCTGTTCTTGTCTGTAGGGGCCATCTACCTCATCAGCCTCTATTTCAGCCGGCCTATTGCTGAGATGGTGGGGTTTGCCAGAGAGGTCGCTTCCGGGGCTCACGTTCACCCTTCCGGCCTGAGACCGTCGGGCGAGCTGGGAGTTCTGGCCGAAGCCCTGGACGAGATGCTCCTCTCTTTGAAGGATTCTCGCGAGAAGATCCAGGAATACGCCGACAATCTCGAGCACATGGTGCACCTCCGCACCCGGGCTCTGAGGGAATCCGAGGAGAAATACCGAACGCTCGTGGAAACCGTTCCGCTGGTGGTCTATCGATTGATATCCAGCGGACGACTGATCTTCATCAACCACTTCATCGAGGAGCTCTCGGGGATTTCGGCGAAAAAAGCCATGGACGACCCGGATTTCTGGAGGCACAAAGTCTTCGAAGACGACCGTGAAAGAGTATGGCCCCTCATGGAGCGATGCCTGCATCATGGCAGCGAGTTCAAGGCCGAATATCGCATCTCGCACACCAACGGGAAATCCATCTTCGTCCTCGACCATGCCATCCCGGTGATGGACGAAAAGGGGCAGGTCGAAATCGTGGATGGGTTTCTCGTCAACGTGACGGACCGCCACCGATTACAGCAGCAGATCCTGCAGACAGAGGAGCTGAGAACGCTCACGGAGATCTCCGCGCGCCTGGGCCATGAAATACGCAACCCCCTGGTCGCAGCCGGAGGTTTCGCGCGCCGCCTGCTAGAGAGCCTCCCCGCCGGGGATTCCAACCGGGAAAAGGTTCAAATCATCGTGCAGGAGGTGGCGCGCCTCGAGAAGATCCTGGAAAAAACCCTGGCGTACCTGAGACCGTTCGAAGTCAGCCTGGAAAAGGGCTCGCTCAACGACCTTCTGATCCAGGTCCTGGAAGAGCACAAGGATCTGTTCAGTGAACGCTCGGTCGTCTGTGGGCTCAACCTGTCCCTTTCACTGCCGTTCATTCCCCTGGACAGGACTCTCTTCAAGAAAGCGCTCGGCAGCACCATACAGGCCATGATCGGCTATTGCCCGTCGGCGGGAAAGCTCGAAGTCCAGACTTACGCGGGCGAGAGCCTGCTCCACCTCGACATGACCCTCAAGGGCGCGGTGGTCTCACCGGATGATATCGAGCATTTCTTCTATCCGTTCACGACCCGCCTGGACCCGTCGCGCACCATCGACCTTCCCATGGCCAAGATGATCATCCACAAGCACCGGGGCGTTCTTCAGCTTCGCCGCAAGGACCCCAATCTGTTGCTGCTGAGCCTCAGCCTCCCGCAGTAGCCCTTGGCGGAAGCACCCCCGTCACAGAGGACTCAGAGGGTGCCCAAAAATTCTGAATGGGCGATAGCTCGTCATTTCCGCGAAGGCGGGAATCCAGACTCGATGAGGAATCTAAACACTCGCCTTCGCGGGGGTGACGCTGCGGAGTGCACTCTTTCGACACGCTCTCAGTGAAGCTGACTGCCTCTGCCCTTGCTCATCCAGAACAAAAACGCCCCTTCCTTGATCGCTTCGACCATGCTCCGAATGGCGTGGAGCAAATCGTTCTCGCCGGCGCCTTTGGCCATTTGGAAATCCACCAGCTTCGCGCCGTGCCTCGCTGCAATTGCTTCCAACTGACGCACAGCCTCCTCGTTTCCAGAGATGTCGACACCCTGCGCGAAGAAGAAGTTGAACAGCTCCCCGCCGTCTGAAACCAGGAAGAGGTCTTCCCGCTCACCCACGTTCCGAACGACGACCTCGATCCGATCATTGTTGGGCCAGCGCCAGTCGGAAACGATGACAAACCCGCTTCCGGTGGGCAGAATCTCCCAATCCCGGATCATTTCCTCCGACAAATCCTGCCACAATCTCTTCTCATCCATCACGGATTCAATCTGCCCCCCCTCCAAGCGACCAACAAGAGCTCACCGGGTCCCGATGCCACGTCGTCATCAGAATTGTCATATTTTCACAACAAACACAATGCAAAGAACAAAATTGTTCAAGCTTCTATTGGGCAATCCATGCCCAGGGATTCATATTCCATTGTGAGCTCCAATACTTGTACCTAACCCTCTCTCATATGCCAGCGATGGCTCGTCTTCTGCTCATACAGCGAGGAGTCGAAACACGTGGAAGCGGAGGGATCAGCGAGCGGTGGGGGCGCGGTCTTTTCTTTTCCAAAGACAGAGCTGAACGGAGGGAGGTGATGGGTGGCAGGCTGGTGCAAGCAACCAGCGATTCTGACCGGTGAGCGTTGCCTCGCGCTTCTGAGCTCATGGAAAACGCGGGCACACAGGGACTGACTGAGCATTTGTGCGAACTGATGGAGTTGAGGAGAGGGCAGAGTTTATGAATTCCTACCGATCGAAGAAAAGGACCATTGGATTAATCTGTATACTGATGCTGGGCGTTCTTCTTGGGAGCATCTCACCGGCGATGGCAGAAGATGAGGACAGGCCGACGGCATCTCTTTCCGTGGATTTTCTCACTCAATACGTCTGGCGAGGCTACGCGCTGAGCGACGACGCCAAGGGCATGGTCATCCAGCCCTCCATGACATTTGGTTACAAGGGCTTTGCGCTCAATATCTGGGGAAACATGGACACAGACGACAAAAACCCCGCTGGTCCCGAGGACGGTGTCGCCTGGAATGAGACGGATTTCACCCTCTCCTACAGCCGGGAGATTGTCCCGAACCTGACGGGAAACGTGGGTGTCATCTATTACGCTCTCGACAAGGTGGATGACTCATTTGAGGTCTACCTGGGGGCATCCTACGCATTGCCATGGTTCACTGTCGGCCTGACAGGCTATCGGGAGGTCTCTCACTACCCGGGATGGTGGGCGCAGTTGGATCTCAGCCGCAATTTCAAGCTTCCCTGCTACGACATGAGCATCGATGTGGGATCAACCTTTATTTTTCAGGACTCCGACGATACTCTGGCATACACGGACCCATCTAACCCCGACCAAGCCTTTTCGGGCTTTCTCTCGGGAACCCTCACTGCAGCACTGAATATTCCGGTCGCAAAATACTTCACGATTTCGCCCAAAGTCGGATACGCTTTTCCGCTAAGCGGGGAGGCGGGGGACTTGATCGAAAACCTGTCCTGGGATGGAGATGACGATCATTTCTTTGGAGGCATTCGCATCTCAGCCGCCTTCTAGCGCCGGCCCATGTCGTGCCTGATACTACAACGAGATTTCTTTGCAGGGTGGGCAAAAGCGGTAGCGTTGCCCACCGAAAAATGCGGTTTCACGACCACGGTGGGCAAGATAAAGACCTTGCCCACCCTAACCTGAAAGTGCGGCTGGTTTGATTTCTCGTTGTAGTGCCCAAGACGCCACCGCCAGGTGGAATCACAGCAGGGGGGAAGCTTCTTCTGAAGGGCTCTCATCAGGGCTCAAACAAAAACCCGGCCGTCCGGAATACCATCCCGAACGGCCGGGTTTCATCATCAACTCGCAAGCTGAGTCGAATTCGACTCACATCCGAATCATGCCTCTCCCTTGGACTCGGCCGCAGCAGCCTTTACCTTTTTGAACTTGGAAACCTTCCCGTTGGGACCCGTCAAGGTCATGATATCGCCCTCGACCAAAACGGACACCTTGGTGCTCCCCAAGCTTCCAACCTGGACGGAGATGTGCTTCGTATCGCTGAACATGTAAGGCACGGTGTAGGCAGTGCTGCCGACCGTGATGGTTACGGTTCCATTCCGGGCGAAATCAAGCGTTTCGATACCATCTACTTTTTGCCACTTGCCGATAACATCCCAGCTGGGCTTCAGGGCGCATGATGAAGCCAACACGACGAGACAAAGAACAAGAGATAACCGTACAGCTTTCATGAAAACTCCCTCCCTTTGGCTTTTTGAAAAGTCCCGGTCCTTCAAACCAGCTCCCCAAAACTCAAACGCATGAGCAATCATCAAAGCCTTTTACCTGCTTTGAACGTCACTGTCCATCCTCAAGTTGAGCGGGGGAGCGATGTCCAACACACCCTTTTGTGTTTACCATACCCAGTCAATAGGCTAATCTTGAGCGGTTGAAATCTTGAAAATGAGACCAGATCACACTGAACCGCCGGAGAAATATGCCCAGTATTCGAAACTTCAGCATCATTGCTCACATCGACCACGGTAAATCCACCCTGGCCGATCGACTCATTCAATATGCGGGGCTGGTCTCCGACAGGCAGTTTCGGGATCAGATGCTCGACACCATGGACATCGAGCGCGAGCGGGGCATCACCATCAAGAGCCAGAGCGTCACGCTCCCTTACCGCAGCACGGCCGGAGAAGACTACGAGCTGAATCTCATCGACACGCCCGGCCATGTCGACTTTTCCTACGAGGTCTCCCGTGCCCTGGCCTCCTGTGAAGGAGTGCTCCTGCTGGTGGATGCCTCCCAGGGGGTTGAAGCCCAGACGGTGGCCAACCTCTACGCAGCCATGGAGCACGACCTGACGATCATCCCCGTCATCAACAAGATCGATCTGCCTTCGGCCGACATCGAGCTCGCCAAAGAACAGATCGAAACGGAGCTGGGCCTGAATTCCGACGATGCACTGCTCTGCTCCGCCAAGGAGGGGATCGGAATCCAGGAGCTCCTCGAAGCCATCGTGGAGCGGATTCCACCGCCCAGGGGATCCAGCGATCTCCCTCTTTCGGCGCTCATCTTCGACGCTCACTATGATGCCTTCAGGGGCACCATCGTCAGCTGCCGGATCTTCGACGGCACCCTTCGCCCGGGGGATGTCATCCGGCTGATGTACAATGACGCGACCTACAAAGTGGAGGAAATCGGCCTCTTCAGAATTGTGAGGGAACCGCGTAAGGAGCTTGTTGCAGGATCCGTGGGCTACCTCATTGCCGGGATCAAGACGATCGGCGACATCCGGGTCGGTGACACCGTGACCCTGGATGAACATCCGGCACCCTCACCCCTTCCCGGCTTCAAGGAAGTGAAGCCGGTCGTGTTCTCGTCCATCTATCCCATATCCTCCGACGAATATCAGTCCCTTTCCGACGCCCTGGAGAAGTACAAGCTGAACGACGCCTCGCTGGTTTACCAGAAGGACTCTTCTGCGGCCCTGGGCCAGGGTTTTCGATGCGGTTTTCTGGGGCTGCTCCACCTGGAGATCGTCCAGGAGCGGCTGGAGCGAGAGTTCGACCAGGCCATCATCATGACGGTCCCCAGTGTCCTGTACGATTTCACATTGAAAGACGGCACGACGTTGATGGTGGACAATCCCACCTATTACCCGGACGTGCTGGAAATCGAGCGCTGTTTCGAGCCCTTCATCAAGGCGTCTATCCTCATTCCCGAGCGATACATGGGTGCGGTCATGAAGCTCTGCATGGAGCGCCGGGGCGCGGAATCCAAGTTTCACTACCCCACCCCGGGCCGCATTGAGATGACCCTGGAGATGCCGTTGGCCGAAGTCGTTTTCGACTTCTACGATCGGCTCAAGACGGTGACCCAGGGATACGGTTCCTTCGACTACGAGCTCAGCGGCTATCGGGAGAGCGACCTCGTGAAGCTCGACATTCTGGTGAACGGGGAGAAGGTGGACGCGCTCTCTCTCATCGTCCACCGCCTGCGGGCCCGGGAATGGGGGGTACAGGTCTGCGACCGTCTCAAGGAGGAGATCCCGAGGCACCAGTTCAAGATCGCCATCCAGGGAGCCATCGGCGGCAAGATCATCTCGCGGTCGACCATCTCGCCTTTCCGGAAGGATGTGACGGCCAAATGTTACGGCGGTGACATCACACGCAAGCGCAAGCTTCTCGAAAAGCAGAAGAAGGGCAAGGCCCGAATGAAGGTGGTAGGCATGGTCACCATCCCCCAGACCGCTTTCGTGGCCGTCCTTAAGACCAAGAATGAGTGACTCCCGGCAGCTTCCCGGACTCTACGTCCATGTCCCGTTCTGCCTGAGCAAGTGCCCCTACTGCGATTTCACCTCCATCACGGCCCCTGAGCTCATCCCCGCATGGCTCGGAGCGCTTGAAAAGGAATGCCGGCTGCGGTCCGGCACTTTCGGTTTGTTCGACTCCCTCTATGTCGGGGGCGGCACTCCGAGCATTTTGCAGGACCGCCATCTCGACCGGCTCGTGACCGCTCTGCACCGATATTTTCAATTCGAGGATCGCTCGGAAGTCACCATCGAAGTCAATCCCGACGACGTCTGCGAAAACCGGCTGGAATTGCTCCTGAAGCTGGGCTTCAACCGCATCAGCCTCGGTGTGCAGTCCATGCAGGAATCCGAGCTTCACTTCCTGGGCCGCCGGCACACGGCGGAACAGACGCTGCGCTTGTTGGACACGGTCCGCTCTGCCGGTTTCGACCGCATCAGCCTCGACCTGATCTATGGATTCTCAGCAGACCCGGCGGTCCCTCATCGCATTCTGTGGGAGAAAACGCTCGAGAGAGTCCTGCGGTTCGAACCCGACCACCTGTCCTGCTACATGATGACCTTCGAAGGCGACACTCCTTTCAAGAAGCTTTTTTCAGAAGGCAAGCTCGCGCCGCCCCCCGAAGAAGAGGGGGAAGGGCTTTTCCTGTTCACATCGGAGCTCCTGGAGGAGCATGGATTCCTCCACTACGAGATCTCCAATTTCGCCCGTTCTCCAGACACTGTCTGCCGTCACAACCAGAAGTACTGGGATCACACTCCTTACCTTGGACTGGGGCCTTCCGCCCACTCCTTCCGGGATGGAGCACGCTGGTGGAATACGCGCTCAGTGCCACATTATTGTGAAACCCTGGAGAGGGGATCCCTCCCGGTGGAGGGATTCGAAAACCTGACCGAAGAGCAGCTCCAGCTGGAGAGGCTGTTTCTCGGGCTGAGAACGCGACGCGGGGTGGACGAATCCCTCCTGGT
>Ga0105100_10000087_pt1 | contig 48312 bp, 45 predicted proteins | sample PPLLak12cMay2015_2_FD_87033 | JGI IMG/M metagenome (GOLD analysis project Ga0105100, IMG submission 87033) | Freshwater sediment microbial communities from Prairie Pothole Lake near Jamestown, North Dakota, USA - PPLs Lake P8 Core (1) Depth... | ecosystem: Environmental > Aquatic > Freshwater >... | reverse complement strand
TGTGCGAACGCGAGCCGGGGAAATACCAGGAAGGGCAGTTACGGACCTTGCAGCGTCGGGTGAACGAGTGGCGGGTAATGAATGGCAATCCACTGCTGACCCTGGATCAAGTGCACCAGCCGGATGTTAGAAAGAGGAAATTGCCAGGGATTAATCACGAAGGACACGAAGGATACTAAGAAATACTATGGAGTGCAGCGGAACAAGCTCCGCCAAGAACACGGAGCAAGGTCCGCCATGAGTAGCGGAACAAGCTCGGCCAAGGGCAGCGGAACGCGCGCGGCGATCAAACCAACCCAGGGGAATGAACAAGGATGGAAAGGATAGAAAGGATATTTTTTCGTTCCAGGAATGCGGAGTGCAGCGGAACGCGCGCTGCTCTCGATCCAACCTACGACTGTGTAGCTGAACGGCCATGGTCAAGTTTTCACCGATACGTCAAGATGGGGCTCTATGAAGCTGGTTGGGGTGATGAAATTGGGGAGGAGCTGAAGGAGATGGAATGCGGGGAGTAGATAAGTGGTGCGTCGGCGACGCACCCTACGGGTTCAGTCCATACAGCTGATGGAAAATGACGGAAAACAGATTATTTCTGGCTGAATTTGCATTAATTTGCAAGTTTTTGTTTTGTCAGTTATAATATCGATGTCCATTCGTTTCATTCCCGGGAGAATACGATGACTGACGGACCAATTGGGATGGGTGAACAGGACCGCGCCGAACGTGAGCGGTTCGAAAACGAGCTTAAGCGCATCATCCAGGCCAGTCAAGAAGCCGGATTAGTGCTGCGCGTAATTGGCTCATTGGCGTTCCAGATGCACTGCCCTCAACTTGGATATTTGCAGCAAGCCATGGGTCGGGTTTATACCGATATCGACTTCGCCGCCTATCGCAAGCAAGCAAAAGGTATCCAGGCATTGATGGCTGGTCTGGGCTATAAAGAGAACCGCGAAGTCTTCATCGTCAGCGAAGGAGACCGCTCGATTTACAATAACCCCAACAACAAGCTGCATGTGGATATATTTTATGATAAGCTCGACTTCTCCCACATCATCTCCTGGAACGGTCGCTTAGAAGTCGACACTCCCACGATCCCGCTGGCTGAGCTGCTGCTGGAGAAGATGCAGATTGTGAAGATCAATGAAAAAGATGTGATCGATACGATCATGCTTTTGCTTGAACACCCCCTGGGCGCTACCGAGGACGAGGTCATTAATATCGGGCGCGTAGCGCAGCTGTGCAGTGCCGATTGGGGTTTATGGCGAACGACGACCATGAACCTGGATAAAGTCCGCCAGCTCGCCCAGGGTTACGCAGAGCTGAGCGAGGAGCAGAAGACGATGGTTGCTTCGCAGGTGGACCAGGCGTTGAAGCGCATCGACAGCGAGCCAAAATCCATGGCCTGGCGGCTGCGGGCGCGGGTCGGCGACCGGGTGAAGTGGTACAAGGATGTAGATGAAGTTCACGATACTGGTTAAACCGGTTGAACTGTGGCATGTTTCAGGGATGCCTGCGGCATTCGCCGCTGGAAGATCATCAGCGGCTCAGAATGACAGATTGTGAGTGGTTTGGTAAATCAGGTAGCAACTCAGGTTGTTTAACAAACGTATCAGGAGCGAATCCATGGCCAAGCTAGTTCGTGATTACATGCACCCCGGATTGCTCACCTGCCGGCCCGATGCCAAGTTAGGGCAGGTGGCAGTTCTGCTTACCCAAAACCATGTTCATGGACTGATTGTTGCAGACCGCGATAAACGAATTCTGGGCGTTATCACCGATTTCGATCTGATGGCGGGTGAGTGGCTCTCCGGAGATCCACAAAGCCTGGAAGTGATGCGGAATTTGACGGCTGGCGAGCTGATGTCCTCGCCGGTCGATACCGTCGAAGCAGATGCACCGGCCAAGGAAGCGGCTCGGATCATGCGTGAAAAGACCATCCGGCGGGTGGTGGTCACGGAAAAAGGTAAGCCGGTAGGTGTGATCTCGGTCTCGGATATCATTGCCAGTATTGCCGATACGTCTGTGGTGGAGCGCAAGACCGTTGGCGATGTCATGTCGGATGCGATGCTTGTGTGTAGAGATAAGACACCGCTGACAGCTGCGGCGCGGGCGATGACCAGCGCTCGCTGGCGCTCGGTGCTGGTGGTGAATTCCACGGGCAAACCGGTTGGTGTAGTCAGCGGATTGGATATGCTGAAAGCCTGCGACATGGATGATTGCTCAGACAGGCTGGTGACCGACGTGATGCATCCGGCGCTCAAGATCACCATCGATGCCACGCTGCAAGAGGCTGCCAGTATGATGATCGAAAATCACCATCATCGATTGGTGGTCGTCGATCCGGAGGATCCCGATGGTATCCCCTTAGGGATCATCTCTTCTTTCGACATCGTGGGAGAGATGGCCCGGCCCGACTCGGTCTGGCAAAAGTGAATTCCCGAAAGTGTTGTGGCGACCTCCGCCACAACACTTTCTTATAACTTGTATTCGTACTCATGAGGTAGTTCATGGCGCTGACTCAGGTAGATGTCATAGCCCGTGTGCCGCAGTGGACCGGCACGCGGGATATTGTTGTCACTCCACTGAGCGGCGGGATTACCAATACGAACTACCGGGTAGATGTCGGGGGGCAGTCGTATGTGCTCCGCATCGTGGGGAAAAACACGGAGCTGTTGGGCATCGACCGAAACAACGAGTATGCGGCTAACCTGGCTGCCGGGAAGCTGGGCATTGCCCCGGAGGTGTTTTATTTCATAGAGCCTGAGGGTTATCTGGTCACCCGTTTCCTGAAAGCTCAGCCCCTGCCGCCTGTGGAGCTCAAACAACCTGAGAATATCCGCAAAGTGGCGGCACTGCTGAAAACCATGCATGCGATGGCGGATATCCCCGGCGAGTTTATCGTCTTCAGGGTCGTTGAAGATTATGAGCAAGTAGCGCGCCGCTACCAGGTGGTTTTTCCGGATAATTACGATTGGTTGAAGGCACGCATGTACGAGGCGGAGCGAATTCTCAGCAAGGAGGCGCTGCCGCTGCGGCCTTGCCACAATGACTTGCTGAACGAGAACTTCCTCAAAGATGGTGACCGGATTTATCTCCTGGATTGGGAATATGCCGGGATGGGGGACATCTACTTCGACCTGGCTAACCTGTCTGTCAATCACGAGTTCTCGGACACAGAAGATCAGTGGTTGTTGGAGGCGTACTTCGGCAGGACAACTGAGAGGCAATGGGCGCGTTTGAAAATCATGAAAATCCTGTCCGACTTTCGCGAGTCGATGTGGGGTCTGGTCCAAACCGGCATCTCGGAGCTCGATTTCAACTTCCATGAATACGCCGAAAAGCATTTCAATCGCATGACGCAAAATTACCAGGACCCGCACTGGGAGAATTGGCGCTCGACACTCTCGGCTTGAGCAGGCTCGCAAAACTGGTCAGGCGCATACCAATGATAGATCACATCAAAAAGGAGTGAGAAAATGGCAGATTTACCCTCACATGCGCAGGTAGTTATTATCGGAGGTGGTGTGGGTGGATGCAGCATCGCCTATCATCTAACCAAGATGGGCTGGAAAGATGTCATCTTGCTGGAGCGGCACGAGCTGACGGCAGGCTCGACCTGGCACTCCGCCGGGCTTGTAGGCCAGCTTCGCTCGGATGCCAACCTGACCAGGATGATGGCTTACAGCACCGACCTGTACCGCCAGCTAAAAGACGAAACCGGCATCGACACCGGCTGGCGCGAAGTGGGGGGCCTACGCCTGGCATCTTCTCCGGAGCGCATCGAAGATATTAAGCGCCTGGTGGGGATGGCGCGCTCCTTCGGCATGCCGATGGAGCTCATCTCACCGAAGCAGGCCCTGGATATGTTCCCGATCATGAACATCGAGGGCGTCCTGGGGGCGGCTTACACGCCCAATGACGGGATGATCGATCCCACAGGTCTCACCAATGCCCTGGCAGCCGGGGCCAAGAGCCGCGGGGCGCGCTTCTACCTCGAGACAGATGTCGAAGCAATCCGGTTGAAGAACGGTCGGGTGAACGAAGTGGTTACCAACCGGGGGACAATCCAGACCGAGATCGTAGTCGACGCTGCCGGGCAGTGGGGGGGCGAGGTGGGCAAGATGGTGGGCCTGAACCTGCCGGTGGTGCCCATGGCGCACCTGTACATCATCACCAAGCCTATCGAGGGCGTGGGGCATGAATTCCCCACCTTACGCGATCCCGATCTTCTGGTTTACTGGCGTGAGGAAGTAGGCGGTCTGGTGACCGGAGGGTATGAACGCGATCCGGCGCCGTTTGGATTGAAAGGCATCCCGAAGGATTTCAAGTACCAGCTCCTGCCCCCCGATTGGGAGCGCTTCACCCCCTTGATGGAGAACTCGATCAAGCGCGTGCCGGCTGTGGAGCACGCTGAGATCATCCAGCTTCTGAACGGGCCGGAAGGATTTACACCCGACGGCGAGTTCCTGCTGGGACCGACTTCCGTGAAGGGCTTTTGGGTGGCATGCGCCTTCTGCGCTCACGGACTGGCGGGCGCGGGGGGCATCGGCAAGGTGATGGCGGAATGGATTATCGAAGGCACACCGGAATGGGACCTGTGGCGACTGGATGTGCGCCGCTTTGGCTCGAACTACGCCAACCAGGATTACATCGTGGCACGCACCATCGAGACTTACACCATGTACTACGATATCCACTACCCTGGCGAGGAGCGCCTATCCCGGCGCGGCCTGCGCCTCAGCCCGACCTACTCCCGGCTGCGAGATCTGGGCGCTCATTTCGGGGAGAAAACCGGATGGGAGCGTCCCAACTGGTTCAAGCCCTATGAAGCCCTGGCTCGCCACGGGCACGAGCCCAAGGGTTGGGCGCGCCACAACTGGTCGCGGGCGATTGGCTACGAGCACCTGATGACACGCCAGAATGCAGGCCTGTTCGACGAGACATCCTTCAATAAATTTGAAGTGCGCGGCCCAGGAGCCCTGGCGTTTCTAAACTACGTATGTGCCAACGATATCGACCAGCCAGTTGGCTCGGTGATCTACACCGAGTGCCTGAACAAGCGCGGCGGCATCGAATGCGACTTCACCGTCACGCGGCTGGCGGAGGATCGCTTCCTGATCATCACCGGCACTGCCTTTGGGCAGCACGATCTATCCTGGCTGAGCTTGAACATGCCCGAGGATGGCTCGGTCAGTGTCGAGGATGTCAGCTCGTTCTACGCCTGCATCGGTTTGTGGGGACCCAAAGCCAGGGATATCCTGAAAAAGGTGACCCAGGCGGATGTTTCCAACGCAGCTTTTCCATACATGACCGCTCAACGCATTGCTGTTGGCGACGTGCCGGTGCTGGCGGTGCGCGTCACCTACGTGGGCGAGCTGGGCTGGGAATTCTACTGTCCGATGGAATACGGCTTGCGCCTGTGGGATACGCTGTGGGAGGCCGGGCAGCCGGAAGGCATGGTGGCAGGCGGCTACAAAGCCATCGACACGCTGCGACTGGAAAAGGCCTACCGCTACTGGAGCGGTGAGATCAGCCCGGACTATACCCCCTACGAGGCCGGACTGGGTTATTTTGTCAAGCTGGATAAGGGCGATTTCCTGGGTAAAGAGGCCCTGGTCAAGCAGAAACAAGCGGGGCTGAAGCGTAAGCTGTGCTGCATGACCCTGGCGGACAATCGTACGATTGCCCTGGGCAAAGAGCCAATTCGCCTGACTGGAAAAGAGGACATTATCAGCTGGGTGGCTTCTGGCGGATACGGGTATTCGGCAGGCGAGAGCATCGTTTTCGCTTACCTGCCCATTGAATATAGTAAGGTTGGTACAGCTTTTGAAATTGAATTCTTCGGCGAATGGATTGGAGCAGTAGTGGCACAGGCCCCGTTGTGGGATCCAAAAGGCGAAAGGATCAAAGCATAGGTGTTCGGCCTGCGCTCACCTCGATCTGCGGGATTATGCTATCTGTGATATGGACCATTCAACAGTCAAGCATGGAGATTAGGAGGTTGGCGCAATGAGTGAAAGTCCTGTTGAGCGACTGGCGAGAGTCCACCCAGATCTGGAGATCTGGTGGGATTCTTCGCCACTGGTTTATAAGCCGTGGGTTCAAAAAATGCTCAAGACCGCTGAACCCGCCAGGCGTACAGTATTAGAAAAGCAGCTCGCCAGGCTGTACGTCGAAGATGACCCTGCCCGGAGTTTATTCCGAGGCTGCACCACCAACCCGCCGCTCTCATACCAGGCGGTGAAAGCCGACCCCGTCTTCTGGGATACGTGGGTAGATGAGCTGGTCTACAGCCATCCAGACCTGGAAGTTAAGGAGTTATCCTGGCTGACCTACAAGGAAGTCGTGAAGCGCGGCGCTGAGATGTACCTGCCGATCTACGAAGCCTCGCGTGGGCGTTTCGGATGGATTTCCGGACAGCTCGATCCCAGGCTGTTTACCGAGACAGATCTGATGGTGGAGTACGCGGTCGAATTAAGCTCGCTGTCTCCCAATGTGATGATCAAGGTGCCTGCCAGCATGCAGGGCATCGATGTGATCCGGGAGCTGACTGCCAGGGCGATCTCGACCAACACGACGACCTGCTTTACCCTGCCGCAGATCATGGCGTCTGCGAACGCTGCCATGCAGGGCGTCAAACTGGCGAAAGAACGCGGCGTGGATCTGAGCCACTGGAGGGCAGTCATCACAATGATGATCGGCAGGCTGACCGAGATGCCAGCCCTGGATGTGCAGGCCGCCCGGCGCAATATTGAGCTTTCCTGGTACGATAAGCACTGGTTTGGAATTGCAGTGTTCCGGAGAGCTTATCGTTTGCTCACCGATGGAGGCTATATCAGCAAAATGCTGGCCTGCTCGATGCGGGATGGGCCTGTCGTTGCGGGCAAGCGGCGCTTTTGGGATGTCGAGAAGATCGCGGGCGATATTGTATATACCTGCCCGCCGTATGTATTGGAGCCGCTGTTCGATTTTGGCGAGGAGCTGGTCTTCAGGCCAGAGATCGAAGATCCGGTCCCTCAGGAGGTGATGAATAAGCTGTTGAATATCCCGTACTGCATCCAGGCTTATGATCCGAACGGCTTGGAGCTGGAGCAGTTCAATGACCACCCATCGACCGTCAGCACGCTCCAGGCTTTTACCAAGGGCTGTTCAGGACTGGAGGAGTATGTCCAATCCAGGGTGGTTTTGCAGAAGAAGGACACTAAAGTTGTGGCGATGAGTTAGAATCAAGCCAGCTAATTTTATCTATCTGTGTGTGCTGCGACCGGGGAGGCCTGGGTGCAGCACACACTTATAAACATCTTTTACCCAATCACAGTTCAGGAGGTTCGTCATGTCCGTAGTAAATGCAAAAGAGATCATGGTCGAAGCAGCCAAGCACAAGTACGCCATTGGCGCCTTCAATGTCACCAACATCCATCAAATGGAAGCGGTGGTGGAGGCAGCCGTCGAGAAGAATTCGCCATTGATCATCCAGACCTCGGTCAAGCCTTCCAAGGTTCTCGGGCGCCAGGTCATGGTGGCAGTCTATCGCACCCTGGCGGAGGCAGCACCGATCCCGATCTGCTTGCATCTGGACCATTGCACCGATATGGATTACTGCAAGAAATGCGCCGACGCAGGTTATACCAATATCATGATCGATGCTTCAAAGCAGACCTACGATGAGAATATCCGCCAGACGAAGGAAGTGGTCGATTACTGCCACTCGGTCGGAGATATCTCGGTCGAAGGCGAGCTGGGCACAGTCTCGGGGGTCGAAGACCAGATCAAAGTGGCCGAGGACGAAGCTGCCCTGGCGAACCCGGTCCAGGCGGTTGAGTTCGTAGAGCGCACCGGTGTAGATATCTTCGCACCGGCGATCGGCACCGCCCACGGCGTGTATAAAACCAAAAATCCGAAGATCGATTTCGAGCGTATGGGCAAGATCCACCAGATGTTGAACGGCAATGGCATCAAAGTCCCGCTGGTGGTGCATGGCGGCACCGGGCTGCCAGAAGATTACATCAAGAAGCTGATCGAGATGGGCGGCGCCAAGTTCAACGTCTCGACTGAGCTGAAGCACATCTTGATCGATGCTACCTACACCTACATTGCCGATCACCGCGATGAATACGATCCTGGCAAAATCGATGCGGCAGCCAGAGATGCCATCCGCCATGCGGTTGGTCACTGGATCGATATGCTGGGCAGTGCTGGGAAAGCATAGATGTGTCTGCTGAAAAACGCTGTTTTACCACGGAGATCACAGAGTACATGGAGATTAACATATGTAAAGCTCTGCGCTCTCAGTGCTCTGTGTGGTGAGTTTTTCAGTCGAGCCATAGATTACAAGTGATTATTGATCGGGTATTGAAAGTCCATAAATAAAAAGGAATGAGGAACTGACTTATGAAAAGTATTGAACAGTATTATGTGCCCTGGGTCAAGGGCATCCCGATGTACGTCTCCGGGCATATCGAACTGGCCTGGCGCCAGCCTGAGCTGCACCGCATGATGTCCAATGAGAATCCGAATGAGCCCTCGCCAAAGGTGTTGGAGGCGATCGTCAACTATGCCAAGAAGGCCAACCGCTACCCCGATCAGGGTCTGGTGGTGCGCTCGAAGATCGCCGAGATCAACGGGCTGGATGGACCAGAGAATGTGCTGCTGGGCAACGGCTCCAGCGAGGTGTTCGACAACATATTCCGGACTTTCCTCCAGCCAGGCGAAGAAGTGATCCAGCACACGCCCTGCTTTGGGATTTATAAGCTGCGCGGCGAGATCCTGGGGGGCAAGCTGGTCTCGGTGCCGATGATCTACAAAGATCAAAAAGAGCTGGCGTACGATCCAGACGGCATTCTTAACGCCATCACCGATAAAACCAAGATCATCGTCATCGCCAATCCCAACAATCCCACCGGCAACTTCATGGACGCCGAGGCATTCGTGCGCATCGCTGAGACGGGCATCCCATTTATCGCCGATGAGGCTTACGTGGAATATGCCGGGCTGAAAATGTCGCAGGTGCCGCTGACGAAGAAATATAAGAACGTGCTCGTCACCCGCACTTTGTCCAAGGCATACGGCCTGGCTGGTCTGCGCTTTGGCTATGCCATGGGTGATAAAGACGTCATCGGCCAGATCTCGGCAGCCTTGATCCCGTGGAACGTGGGCACCATCCCGATGTGGGCCGCCCTGGCTGCCCTGGAAGACACCGAAGGCCTGGCGATGCGGGTCAAGTTCAATAACGAACAGGTGGATTTCATCCAGGAGTCGCTCAGCGATATCCCCGGTCTCAACATCTTCAAATCGCACGCTAACTACATCCTCTTCGATGGCGGCGGTGCGGGTAAGAAGGGGAAAGATATGGTGGCATTTGCCCAGGAGCGCGGCATCATCTTGCGCCCTGAATCGGCGAAGTACGGCAGCGACGGTTGGTTCCGCGTCACAATCGGCACGCGTGAAGAGAACCAGATGGTCGTAAAAGTGATCCACGAGTTCTTTAACCAATAATCCAAGTTCAGGTAGTCACCCTTTTGAGTGTTGCTAAGTATCTTGACTGGATGTCATTCCGATGGAGCGATCTTTGCGACGAGGAATCCCTGCAAAAAGAGTCTTTCCGATGAGCGTCATAGGGATTCCTCTCCCTTCACTGCGTTCAGGGTCGGAATGACATGGGCGGATGCTGATTGCATGATCCCCAGCAACACTGTATAGGGAGACTGTCCAAGTTCAGGAGCATAAGAAATGGGAAAGATTAAAGCAGTATTCTTCGACCAGGACGGTGTGATCATCGATACGGAGCGGGATGGTCACCGGGTTTCCTTCAACGAGACATTCAAAGAGTTCGGCTTCGACGTCGACTGGGGTGTGGAATATTACCACGAGCTGCTCCAGATCGCGGGCGGCAAGGAGCGCATGAAGCACCACCTGCATACCCAGGGTTTCGGCAAGGAAGTCAAGCCAGAGGAAGAAGAAGAGCTGATCAAGGCACTCCACAAGCGCAAGACGTCGATGTTCATCGAGATGATCGAGAGCGGCAAGCTGCCCTTGCGCCCGGGGATCCATCTCTTCATGAAAGAGGCCATAGCAGCCGGGCTGCTCCTGGGCGTGTGCACCACCTCCAACGAGCGGGCTGCCCATGCCGTGGCTTATAAGATCCTGGCGGATGTCAATTTCGCTTTTGTGCTGGCCGGGGATATTGTCTCGAAGAAGAAACCCGATCCTGAGATTTACCTGTTGGGGTTGGGAAAGACGGGCTTAAAACCAGATGAGGTTATCGTGGTAGAGGATTCCCGCAACGGAGTCCTGGCAGCCAAGGCTGCCGGTATGCGTGTGGTGGCTACTACCAACCACTATACCGAGCAAGAAAACCTGGAAGAGGCGGATATTATCCTGACCTGCCTGGGTGATCCGGATGGTGAGAAAGGCGTGCTGAAAAAGGACGGTGCGGGGCTGGGATTTGACGGAGTTTTGCACATCGACCAACTGCTCAAGTACTTTGGAAGCTAGTACCTTTCGAGTTCGCCACATCCGTCCAGGATTGACGGGTTAAAATAATTTTCGGGCGGCATTGCCGCCCGAAAATTATTTAACGTGAATACGGGTATAAGTAAATGCTAAGAAGTAAGATGTCATTTCGCGAAGCGGAGCGAAGAGACGAGAAATCCCTGCAAATAGAGTCTTTCCGATGAGCGTCATAGGGATTCCTCCCCTTCACTGCGTTCAGGGTCGGAATGACATGGCTGGATACTGGTTGCATGATCCCCTTGTAGGAGCCTCCGAACGGGATCGATCAGGCCAGCTTTACCGTGCAGCCCAGTCCGGGTACGTCGCTGGCGGTCAGCCAGCCATCTTCCAGGCGGAAGCCGGCTTGAGTAGGGTCGTTTTCCAGGTCCAGGTTGCCATCCAGGTCGCCATACTGCACGTTTGGACTGCTTAGCGCCAAACTGAGTCCGGCAGCGATCAACAGCGCTGGCTCAATGATGCAGCTCACCATGGTCACGATGCGGGCGGCGCGAGCGATCGCATCCACCTGGAGAGCGCAGTGCAAGCCGCCGCAGGTGGCTACCTTGACGCTGATCCCGCTGACCGTGTGGTGGGAAGCCAGGTCCAGGGCGGAAGCCGGCCCGCGCACGCTCTGGTCCGCCAGGATCAGCACCGGGCTGTTGCGCGTTACCTGGCGCAGCCCATCCAGGTCGTCCGGATCCGTAGGCTGTTCAAGCATCTCCAGCTCCCCCTTGAGGGCACGCGCCACCTCCAGCGCGGCCTGGATGCTATAACCGCCATCGGCGTCCAGGCGTAACGTGTGATGGGGCAAAGCGCGGTGGATGGCGCGCACGCGTGCCACGTCTTCATCCGGGTTTACACCGCCTTTGATCTTCAGCATACGGAAGCCCAGGTGGGCAAGCCTGGTGGCGATCTCGACGCTCTCCCGGGGCGGCGCCACCGGAATTGTGGCGGAAGTCTGGATGCGGTTGCGGTAGCCGCCCAGCAGCTTATAGGCAGGCATGTCGGCTGCCAGGCCGAGCAGGTCGTAAAAAGCCAGGTCGAAAGCGCACATGGCGGCCGGCGAATCCTGGATGACCCCGGCCAGCTTTGCCAGGGAGTATTCGATATTGATCGGGTGCAGATCGGGCACCATATCGGCGCAGTCCAGGCAGGTGCTCAGAACCTGATCTGGCTTTTCGTTGTTCAGGTAGGGGTGGGCCACCGTGCAGCCCCAGGCATTGCGCCCATCTTTCGTCTCGATCCGGATAAAGATGGCGGTTACGTGAGAGATTTCCGGGGTGCCGGCCAGGCGCGCCGGATGGCGCAGCCGGAGATCAACAGGGGTTACTTCACATTTGATGATCTGCATCGATCAGCCCTCTTTTCTCACCACAGAGCACACAGAGAACGCAGAGATCGTCAGGTTGATAGGTCATTCCGGACTCTTGCATTCTTTCCGTGCGTGAAGAATATCGGAAGCGCTTGCTTAATTAAATGCGCAGCTCAACGATATCGCCATCTTTCAGCACATATTCCCGCGGTACCATCTGTCCCTCGAATGCAGAGCTGCCCCACACCCGGGCGGACTTAAGATGCTCGTAGAAATCGCGGTGAACCTTGGCTGCCAGCTGGATGACCGTGCTGCCGCGCTTGAGCACAAATGGCCTCTCCAGGTCGGGCTCTTTGCCCGGCGGGCGGGCGTAGACACGGATGACATCCAAATGGTCGTACACCAATCGCTTAAGCATATCGAAGTTCCTGCCGGTGGATGCCGATACCGGCAGCAGGGTTAAGTCATCCTCCAGCAGCGCACAGCACAGCTCGTACAGCTCATCCAGGCTGGGATCGTCGCACTTGTTGACCAGCACGATCAAGGGGATACAGACCATGCGAGCATTTTCTGGGTAGCGCTCTCTGTGCTGCAGTGGGGCAATGCGCTGCTCCTCGAGCTGCACCAGGGTGGCTTCGAGCCCCTGCAGGGGATCGGCTTGCAGGTCGACCACCAGCAGGATCAGATCGGCGTGGCGGATCAGGTCGAACAGGGCTGACTCGACGTACTCCCGGTCGATGGGTGGGGTATCTACGAGCTGCACCTGGATGTTCTCGACCGGCATCATGCCCGGCTGAGGCTTCCAGGTGGTGTATGGGGCGGGGGAGATTTCCGGGACGGCGTTGGTCAGGGCGCCGACCAGAGCCGACTTGCCGGCGTTGGCAGGTCCGATCACCAGCACCTGCCCGGCACCTTCTTTATCGATCTGGTAGCTGGACTGGTGACCGCCGGTCTTCTTGCGAGCCTGGGCTTCTTCTTTGAGCTTCGAAAGCTGCCGGCGCAGATCGGCGCGCAGGTGATCGGTGCCCTTGTGCTTGGGCACGATGCTGATCATCTCCTCCAGCAGCTCGATCTTTTCCGCCACGGTCTGAGCTTGCCGGAAGCGTTTGTCCACCTCGAAGTAATCGGGAGGGAGATTGGTCGGCATGTCCGGTCTGGATAGAGTCGGTTTGTCTTTCTTCTTTGATTATATAACAAAAACGGAGGGGGATTTCGGCGATGGTGCGCCGGGAAGGTTGGGGACACGGAATAGACGGATGGGCGCGGATGGATTACCGGTTATGCTGTGGGACACGTACTTGCTTGTTTTCAACATATTCAGTATCCTCCAGGTAGAATGGATGTCAACTGCGAATCGTGTTCCCCAAGAGTACTGTAAAATCCTTGGAGGAATGTTTAACCTATCTGAACCAGCGCGCTGGTACTGTATGTAATACATCTGTAATCAATTGCTCTGCCAATGTAAGGTGTGGCAGCTATACTTATCAGGAGTATCCGTCATGAGCCAGGGTTCGATATTGATTGTGGAAGATGAGCCGAGCATCGCCGAGGTGGTCAGCCTGTACCTGCGGCGCGCCGGCTACCAGGTCCAGGTGATCCCGGACGGGCGCTCCGCGCTGCGAGCTTTAGAGACCCAGCTCCCTGACCTGCTCATCCTGGACCTGATGTTGCCGGGTCTGGACGGCCTGGCGATCACCCGCTGGCTGCGCGACCGCTCCGATACGCCCATCATCATGCTCACTGCCCGCCGGGCGGAAACCGATCGCATCGCCGGTCTGGAGATGGGCGCAGATGACTACGTGGTCAAACCCTTCAGCCCGCAGGAGCTGGTCAGCCGGGTGCGAGCTGTCTTACGCCGCGCCGGGCGCTCGGAGCAACCCGCGGCCGGACCGCCGCTGGTGTTCGATGACCTGCGTATTGATCCTGTCACGCGGCTGGTGCACATGGGCGAGCGCGAGATCAACCTGACTGCTAAAGAGTTCGACCTGCTCTGGCTGATGGCCGCTCACCCGCGCCAGGTGTATAACCGCGAGCAGCTTCTAGATCGCGTCTGGGGACACTCTGACTACATCGATCCCGGCACGGTAACCGTGCACATCCGCCGCCTGCGTGAGAAGCTCGAAACAGACCCCGCCCACCCTGCTCATCTGGTCACCGTCTGGGGCGTGGGCTACAAGTTCGAGCCGTGAGAACCCTGCGAATCGCAGCCGTCCTCAAAGTGCGGCGCGTGGAATTTCCTCAGGAGTGATGTATGCAATCCAACATGCTTGCCCCGCGAGCCTCGATCACCTTGCGCTTCATGCTCGGCGTGGGGCTGATCCTGGTCCTCTCTCTGCTTATCTTTTACCTGGTCATGCGCCCGCCCGCTTTCGACCTGTGGCTGATGACCTTGTTATTGGCAGCCACTGCGATGCTTTCAGCCGTGGCAGGCTATGCCGCCTACCGCCTGGGCTGGTTGGAGCGCTCGCCGGCCCTGCTGTGGACGCTGCTGGGCAGCTACGTGCTCTCCAGCCTGCTGACCTTCATCAATGTGTGGCTAACTGCCAGGCTGATGTTCGCAAATCAGCACGACCTGCTGCTGGCTACCGTTTTGCTGTTATTCGCCACGGGTATCGCCGTGGTCCTGGGATTCTTCTTCTCCAGCGCAGTGACGGATCGCATCCGCCGGCTGCGCCAGTCTGCCCAGGCAATCGCCCAAGGCGACCTCTCCGTCCGCGCACCGGTGCGCGGGCGCGATGAGCTGGCTTCACTGGCGGAGTCATTCAACGAGATGGCGATCCAGATCCAAACTGCTCAGCGGAAACAGCAGGAGCTGGAGGAGATGCGCCGGGACTTGATCGCCTGGATCAGCCACGATCTGCAGACCCCGCTGGCTTCGATGCGCGCCATCGTCGAAGCGCTGGCGGATGGTGTGGTGGATGATCCCGAAACAGTCCAGCGCTACTTGCGTACCACCCAGCGCGAGATCGGCTCACTTTCTACCCTGATCGATGACCTGTTCCAGATGGCGCAGATCGACGCAGGTGGGCTGGTTCTGGATGTGCAGGAGAATTCCCTGGCGGACTTGATCTCGGATACACTGGAAAGCTTCTCGGAGCTGGCAAACCAGCGTTCAGTAAGTCTGCAAGGCAGCCTCGAGCCGGGATCGGAGCTGGTAAATATGGACGTTGCTCGCATCGGCAGGGTGCTGAACAACCTGGTCAGCAACGCATTGCGCCACACGCCAGGCGGCGGAAAGGTAGAAGTGCGCGCGGTTCGCCAGGAGCATTTCGTGCGGGTGGAGGTGAGAGACAGCGGTGAAGGCATCGACCCGGAGGACGTGCCGCATCTATTCGAGCGCTTCTATCGCGGTGAGAAATCCCGCAGCCGCCTGACCGGCGGGGCAGGGCTTGGATTGGCGATTGCACGCGGGATTGTCGAAGCCCATGCCGGTGAGATTGCTGTGGAGAGCACCCCAGAGCAAGGGACTGTTTTCTACTTCACTTTACCTTTATAGGTAGCTCTTCACTTAACCGGGGTCGGTCCCCCCACCCCGGGGGAAGGGGGTCGGGGGGATGGGCAAATAAGCACCACCACGGTTTTGTGAAGTGCTACACCTTTATAAGGCGGAGCGGATGAAATTACTGGTGATGCCATCCAGGCGCTGCTCGACGAGCCGGAGCCTGGATAAACCTGCCGGGAAAGCGTCTTTGACTTCTAGCCTGCTGGAGGAATATTCTGGTTCAGGCGGAAGAAGTTGTGCGGGTCGTACCTGGCCTTCAAGGCTGCCAGGTGTCCATACTGCTCCCCAAAAGCAGCCCGCATCATCGCGTGACCTTCTTCCTGGAAGCCGGCAAAGTTCAGGTAGCGGCTGCCATCGGAGTATGGTTTCATGGCATCCACAAAGCTGCGTGCCCAGTGGATGTTGGCGGCGTCATCCGCCGGGTCTTCCCAGTTGGCTTCCGAGTTGAGCAGGAAGGCTGCCTGGCGCCTGCTGAAGGCGCTGTGCTCAGGGCCGATCCGCTTGACGGCACCTCCCACATGCCAGATGTCGGTGGTGCTGAGCGGAGAAGGCTGCTGCCGGGCGTGAAGGGCGATCGTTTCGATAGCCCCATCATCCAGGGACAGCAAGTTGAGCGATTTCCAGTAGTAGCGCAGCCCATCCGGGTAATCGTGGTCAAAGGCCTTTTGTGCGTCCACGTACGGCATCACCGCACTGAAATCGACCAGCGCCGGATTGAAATCTCGCAGCGGCTGCAGGATCCGTTCGCCTTCCTCCGCCGCACCAGCATACATGGCGCCAATGGCAAAGAAGGGCAGGCCGTGCAGCTCTACGGGAAACATTTCTGCACCGGGAGAGAATACGCCACAAAATCCGAGGGCGCTGACTTCATCCGGCGCCGCCGCGCAGTAATCCCGGAAGGTACGGATGCCTTCCACCATCTTACCCCCGCGCCCGTCGTGGAATACAAATACAAACATCACCTGCGGACCGAGCTGGTGGAGCTGGAATTCGAATGTTGTGACGATACCAAAGTTGCCCCCGCCGCCGCGTAATCCCCACAGCAGGTCGGGGTTTTCATCCTGGCTGGCGCGAATGAGCCGCCCATCGGCAGTGACCACCTCGGCGGCAACCAGGTTGTCGCAGCTCAGGCCGAGCTTGTTGCGCAGCCAGCCGTAGCCGCCACCCAGCGTCAGTCCGGCGATCCCCGTCTTGGAGAACACACCGCCTGGGGTTGCCAGCCCATGTGGTTGGGTGGCTGCGTCCAGCTCGCCCCACAACACCCCGCCGCCGGCGCGCGCCCGGCGGGCGTGTGAATCGACCTGGATATCTTTCATCAGGGAAAGATCGATCATCATGCCGCCGTCGCAGGTGGCGTGCCCGGCTACGTTATGCCCACCGCCGTGTACCGCCACTAACATCTGCTGCTCCCGGGCGTAATTAACCGCTGCGATCACATCTTGCGCATCCAGACAGCGGGCAATCACGGCAGGGCGCCGGTCGATCATGCCGTTCCAAACCTTGCGTGTTTCCTCGTAATTTGGATCGCCGGGCTTTATCAGCTCACCTCTGAAATAGTCCCTGAGGCTATTGGTTCGGATTGCCTGGATAGGTTTACTTTCGGCCATGCGTTTCCTCCTCATCTATGATGGCATTCCTATCTGATCTACAGAATATGACCAGATCGGGCGTCTATTGCACCAATATCCACCATATTAGTATGGAATTTATTTTATCATGTGGTTTCACCCACAATCAGGCTTGCAGTCGGGAATTCTGGAACCAATGTCGGATTTACCTCCCTCCAAGCCGTATTGATGCAGTTATAATTCTGATTAATCAGGAACATTCATCAGATCAATCCCCCTAGCGCCCAAAGGAGATGTCATGAAAATCATTTTGCGGATCATTATCAATGCGATCGCTCTGTGGGTTACGGCCTACTTCATGCCCAGTATTGTGCTCACCGGCGATATCGTTGGCTTGCTGATCGTGGCAGTCGTGTTTGGCGTGGTGAATGCATTAATCCGCCCGATTGTCGGTTTACTATCTCTGCCGATCACCTGCCTGACCCTGGGTTTGTTCACCCTGGTGATCAACGCTGCCATGCTGCTTCTAACCAGCTGGCTGGCGGGTAGTCTGCTGGATTTCACCGGTACAACGTCCCAGCAGTTCATTACCGCCATAATCGCCGGGCTGATCATTAGCATCGTCAGCGGCATATTGAGCATGTTCTTGAGCGACAAAAATGAGTGAACATCGATGCAAGAGGTGAGATATGGCTACAAGAGCAAAGAAAACCACAGTTAGTAAGAAAAAGCTGGCAGAGGCGGCGCAGGCTGCTGAGGCAACCGCGCTTATGGCGGCTTCAGCCGGGGCAACCAGGACGTCAGAAGGATTAGGGACTCTGCAGGCGGCTCAAACGGTTGGACAGATGCGTGATATAAACCTGGCAGGCGGTTCCACCGACCTGGCCTATGCGGCCAACGCCCAGGTGATGGCTGAGCGCGTTGCCCGCCTCAGCAGGGCCGCAGCGCAAGCCGGTGCTGCTGACCTTGAACAGGGAGCTGCCTTGCTGGCCGCATCGGATGATGTGAGCGTGATGAGCGCTGTGGTCGGTCTGATGGGAAAGGAAGATTTCGATAACGGATTGGAGCTGGCGCGGCTCTCCGGCGAGCTGGAGACGATCAGCGACGTCCTCGAACATCTGAAAATGCCGGTGCTCTCTGAGCTGCTGGATGCGCGCGGGGCGCGCTTGCAGGAGATGGCAGTTGAGTCGATCCTGCGCGCGGGCAGCACGCACGGATTGGTTCAGGCCATGTCTGCCACCGGCGGAGTGATCGGATTTCTGGGTGAAAACGAGATGGCGGAGGGAGCCGGGGGTCTGGCTGCCTCCGAAGCGGCAGCTCAAGAGAGCGCTGAGCTGGCCAGTGCTGCCGCCGAACTGGCGGTATCAGGCGCTGATAAGCTGGCGGCTGCCGAAAGGGCTCGAAAAGTTGCTGACGCTATGGTAGATGAAGGCGTGGCTGAAGTGGCGGCTGGTGCGGCCAAGATCGGTGCATCCGAAGGGATGCAATCAGCTGCTGACACGCTCGAGCAGGCGGCCAAATAAATGGATTGATTAACACTGAGGAAGGGGCTGCACGGCAGCTGCCGGGTCAGCTCTGGTGGGGTATTCATCTCATTCAGCGTGTGGAGGATCATGATGGCATTTAATCTGCGCAATCGCAATTTTCTTAAGGAATTAGATTTTACCAAAGAAGAGTTCCTGTATCTTCTCAAGCTCTCTGCTGATCTCAAAGCAGCCAAGTACGGTGGCTACGAACAGCCGCGCCTGGAGGGTAAGAATATTGCCCTGATCTTTGAAAAGACCTCTACCCGCACTCGCTGCGCTTTCGAGGTAGCTGCATATGACCAGGGCGCGCATGTCACGTATCTGGGTCCAGAGGGCTCGCAGATCGGGCACAAGGAGTCGATGAAGGACACTGCCCGGGTTCTGGGTCGCATGTACGATGGAATCGAATACCGCGGCTACGCCCAGGAGACGGTCGAAATTCTGGGGCGTTATGCGGGTGTTCCGGTCTGGAATGGTTTGACCAATGAATTTCACCCCACGCAAATCCTGGCAGATTTCCTGACCATGCAGGAGCATTCTCCCAAACGCCTGGAGGATATTTCTTACTGCTATACCGGCGATGCACGCTACAACATGGGCAACTCTTTGATGATCACCGGCTGTCTGCTGGGCACGGATGTGCGTATCTGCGCACCGAAGTCATTGTGGCCAGATCCGAAACTGGTTGAAGAAGCTCGCAAGCTGGCTGGCGGTTCAGGTGCCCGCTTCTCTCTGACAGAGGATGTGGAAGAGGCGGTCCGGGGTGTTGACTACCTGCATACGGATGTTTGGGTGTCGATGGGAGAGCCAAAAGAAGTATGGGATGAGCGCGTCAAGCTGCTCAAATCCTACCAGGTCAATGAGCGCATGATCGAGCTGACCGGCAATCCTCAGGTCAAGTTCATGCACTGTTTGCCGTCCTTTCATAACCGCGATACCAAGATCGGTGAGGATATCTACCAGAAGACCGGTCTGGATGGATTGGAAGTGACAGACGCAGTGTTCGAGTCCGGGCGTTCGATTGTCTTCGACCAGGCGGAAAACCGTATGCATACCATCAAGGCGATCATGGTAGCCACGCTGGGTGATTGATCCCACGCCTGCGCTCATCCGAGCAGGTGGGCGACCTGCGCGTCGGACCTGCCGTTTCGACTGAAGGCGATATTTCCGCCGGCTTCGTCGTCAACGAGGCCGGCGTTTCCATTCAGACAGATAATCGTGTGCACGCAAAGGTTGTCAGAAAAGGAGAGCCTCGGGTAGGATAGGAGTTTCCGACAACCATCCAACCCGGAGGCTCCAAATGGACTATAACACGGAAGTCATAAGCAGTGCTGCGATACAAATTGCCGAGATGTTCAAAAGCATAGTGATGAGCCAACAACAAGGTAGACAAGGCGTATATACGATCGCCCAGATTGAAACATCCATGCGGGAAGCTTTGAGACAGATTGGCTTGCAGGCGTTGGGCCAATTCTTGAGTGCAATGCAAACGACACCGGATCGTGAGATAGCTTGTGCATGTGGCGGGGTCCTGCATTATCAACGCATGCGGGAGGAGCTGATCATCAGTGTATTTGGCAAAACGAGCTACAGGCGCGCCTATTATGCTGGCTGTTCTTGTCAGCAAGGCAAATCACCCCTTGACGAGCAGTTTGGGTTAGAGCCTGGAGGGGTGACGGCGGGGTTGGCCCAGCTCTTGGCGTTGGCTGGTATTGAGTTTTCGTACGATCAGAGCCCGAAATGGTTACAGGCGTATCTACTCTTTGAGGTATCCGAGAACACGGTGCGTTCAGAAACCGAGCGGATGGGTGCCTTGCAGGAAAAGCAAGAAGAAGCGCTCATCCAATGCAGCCAAGATGAAACCTACCTCCAGGAGCGTCAACGCCGGCCAGGCCAGGTGGTCACCCGCTTGTACGGTTCGATGGATGCAGCCAAAGTGCGTATCGAACCGCGCCCCAAGAAGGGCCAGTCCCCTGAAGAGCACGAAGATTGGCGAGACATGAAAGTGCTGTGCTGGTTTGAGACGGAAAGTGTGCCACCTGCTCAACGTTCGGCTCGCCAGCGCACCCAGGCCGAGCGCCAGCAAGTTGCTCTGCGAGCCAAGAACCTGCGCTATTGCTGCAACATTACCGAAGCAGACGATTTCGGCCAACTTCTATGGGCCACCGGCTGTAGCCTCAAAGCCGACCTGAGCCCAGAATTGATCTTCTTGGGAGATGGAGCGATTTGGATTTGGAACTTGGTCACTAAGTATTACCCCAACGCCATCCAGATTGTGGATTGGTATCATGCCGAAGAACACCTCGAAATTGTCGCCAGTGCAGCCTTTCCACAAGGCCCGGATCGTAGCAACTGGCTGGAAGGAGTAAAACAAGCCTTGTGGGACGGTCAGGTGGAACAGGTCATTTCCGCTTGTGAAGCCTTGGCGGCTTCTTGCGATCTTGCCCGGAAAGCAGTCCACTATTTCTACACCCATGCGGAGCGGATGCGCTATGACCACTTCCGAGCGGCAGGGTATATGATTGGTAGCGGGACGGTCGAGAGCGGCTGTAAACAGATTGTTACTCAGCGGCTCAAACTACCAGGTGCTCAGTGGACGGTTCTCGGAGCCGTCCAGACGGCCAAAGCACGGGCTGCCTGGCTTAGCGGGCATTGGCAGTCTTTGTGCGACCAACGTTCTGCTCTACCATTGGCTATCTGACATCTTTTGCGTGCACACCAGATAATCGTACAGCTTGACAGCTTCTTTCATCTGTGCTATTTTACAGCCTGATCTCATGTGGGTCTTGCGGTAATATCTCCCAGACAAGAGGTAATAACACCTTGAGCAAATCAGTTCGTGCCGTGGATAGGGCTTTGGATGTCCTGTTGTGCTTCAGCAGGCAAACCCCTGAGTTGTCGATGACCCAAATTGCAGAGCACATCGGGATTCATAAGAGCACTGTTCACCGATTGCTGGCTACCTTAGAGAAAAAGCGTTTTGTACAGCGAGATCCTGATACGGGGACCTATCGATTGGGCATCCGTTTGCTTCAAATGGCTTACCTCACACTGGAGCAAAATGATATACGCCGGCTGGCGGTTCCATTCCTGCAGCGATTAAATGATCAGTATCAAGAAAATATTCATTTAGCTGTGCTAGATGATGCGGATGTCGTTTATATATATATTATCGAAAGCCATCAAAGGGTTATCTTGGCGGCTGCCATCGGTCAGCGGCTGCCGGCGTATGCCACAGCCTCAGGTAAAGCGATACTGGCATTTCTCCCGGATGAGGTGGTGCGGCGAATTTTAGATCGTGGCATGCCTCAATGGACCCGCTATACACCTACGTCACCCGATGCGTTTTTTGAGGACCTTCATTCCATCCGGGAAAGCGGCTTTGCCACTTCTGAGCAAGAATATGAAGAGGCGATCAACGCTGTCGCGGCACCGATCTTTGACCTGGAGGGGCAGCCTACCGCTTCAATCGCGGTTGCCGGACCTGCGTACCGGCTTACACGTGAACGGATGAGCGAGATTGGCCCTGTTGTGGTCACCACAGCCAGGGATATTACACGCGAGATCACTATGGCAGCTGTTTCCCGAGCGAGCTCAGCGATCAGCCCACCAGGTGGTAACAGGAAATAGAACATTCTATCCCTTCCTGTTGATATCCACTCGCTTCTTATTCAAATTATTACCCTGCGGAGAACCGGAATGCCATACCAAAGTGTAGTTGTCCCTGCGTTTGGGTCTAAAATCACGATCAGAGACGGTAAATTAATCGTTCCTGACAACCCGATAGTTCCATTTGTTGAGGGTGATGGCACAGGGCGAGATATCTGGAGGGCATCCGTTCGTGTATTCGATGCAGCGGTTGAGAAAGCATATGGCGGCGCCCGTAAGATCCATTGGATGGAGGTTTATGCTGGCGAGAAAGCCTACAATATTTTCCAGAACTGGCTGCCAGACGAGACCACAGAAGTCTTCAGAGAATTTTTGGTGGGTATCAAAGGACCACTGACAACCCCTATCGGTGGTGGTATCCGCTCGTTGAATGTGGCGTTACGCCAATTGCTTGACCTGTATGTTTGTCTGCGCCCTGTGCGCTACTATAAGGGCGTACCGTCACCGATGAAACATCCCGAATACGTGGACATGGTCATCTTCCGCGAGAACACTGAGGACATTTACACCGGTATTGAATTCCAGTACGGCACGCTAGAGCACCAGAAATTCATGGAACTATTTAAAAAAGGCTTTTATACGGAGTATGGTGCAATGCGCTTTCCAGAGACCTCAGGATTGAGCATTAAGCCGATTTCGATTGAGGGCACTGAACGACTCGTGCGTGCGGCGATCCAGTGGTCACTGGACAATAACCGTAAGAGTGTCACCTTTGTTCACAAAGGCAATATCATGACACACACCGAAGGAGCTTTTCTGGATTGGGGGTATGCCCTGGTGAAACGTGAGTTCCGCGACCAGATCGTTACCGAGCGCGAAACATGGATTCTGGGTAACAAAGAAGCGAGTCCGGAATTATCGATCGAAGCGAATGTAAAAATGGTAAACTCGGGCTATTCATGGATGTCGGATGATCAGAAGAATGATGCCAGGCATGAAGTCGAGGATGCATTAAAGTTGTGGAATACGCATGGAAATGGTCAGTGGAAGAATAAACTGCTTATCAAGGACCGCCTGGCCGATGTAACGATTAATTCCGTGATTACCAACGCTTCTGATTTCGATGTCATTGCCACCATGAATCTGAACGGCGATTATATTTCTGATGAGATTGCCGCTCTGGTGGGCGGGATCGGTATAGCGCCGGGCGCTAATATAAACTATGTCACCGGACACGCAATCTTCGAAGCCACGCACGGCACAGCACCCAAATATACCGACCTGGACATGGTCAATCCTGGTTCGGTTGTCCTGTCCGGCGAGATGATGTTCCGCTATATGGGGTGGACAGAAGCCGCCGACCTGATTGTCAAAGGAATGGAAGGCGCCATCGGCGCTAAGACCGTAACGTATGACTTCGAACGCCTGATGGAGGGCGGGATGCTTCTCAGCTGCTCGCAGTTTGGTGACGCGATTATCAAAAATATGGATTAAACCCAGGCTGCTACCTCGTAGGATGAATGCAGGATCTCGAGCATGCCTTGAAGCGGCGTTGGTAGGAGTGCGCGCCGGATAAGCAGATAGGCATTTTGAAAAGCACGGTACATCGCGTGCTAATTACATTAGGATTAGGTAGTTTGTACGGGGAAACATAACCACAAGGCTATATGGATACGATACTCCTCTGCTCTAAATGACATAAATTCCCTGATTTTTGGGAACTATTTCAGGTGTTTATCCAAGAAATTGAAGACTCTATTCATGTTTGCTTCAGTCTCAAATAAGGGGTCACCATGACCAGCCCCTTCTAATATATCAAACTCAAAAAGATCATTACTTACATATTTTTCCAATTTTTCCACGAACATAATGGATTGTTGCACTGGCACCATCGTGTCCAAGCGTCCGTGCTGGATCAATAGGGGAGGCATGCGTTCATGGATATACGTCATCGGATTTGCAAGCTCAACTTTTAGCTGTACACTGGATAGTTTTGCACCAAGATACCTGGATTCAGGCGAATCTTCTTCGCCATGATCCGAAGGGCCAAATCCGCTTTCTTCGAGCTGTTCATCCATTTTCAGGAAATCCGTCGGTCCAAACCAGTCTAAGGCTGCCTGGACAGTGCATGGGTACTCCGGGTTACCAAGGCTAAGATCTTCTAGCTCGGTCACATGGTCTGTCAGACAGATCATGGCTGCATAATTTCCACCTGACGATCCGCCACAAGCCGCAATCCGGTTCCCATCAAGATGGTAATGCTCACTGTTTGCCCTCAGCCAGCGGATGGCTGCTTTGATGTCCTGCAACCCCGCTGGGAAGATTGCCTCACCGCTCAAGCGATAATTAACACTGACCACAGCATAACCAAGGTTTAAACCCTTCAAGAAAGCCAGAACATGAATATCGCGTTTATCTCCGATGGCAAAGCCTCCACCGTGAATGTGCAAAATGACCGGGAAGGGCCCGTTCCCTTCATCTGGCAAGTAAATATCAAGCTTTTGGGAAGGTGAGAGACTTGCATAAGGCAAATCGAGCCATTTCCGAGGGAGGTGCGAAACATCTGCTTTTGGAATCTGAAATAAGGATTCATTCATAGGTTCATGTTTTTTATGGATATCCACTGAATTTTCCTTCCGGCGGGAAAGCTTACGTTTTCCTGCAACTCTCCACCCTCGCTTATCCCTTTATCTTTATTTTACTTTTTGCGTTTCTTTGGTATTCGTCAAACGCCACTGCTCCAAGAAGAATCATCCCTCTGACAATAAATTGAGCATAAGTTCCCCAACCCGCCAGTTGCATCCCGTTGCCCAATACCGCCAGGAGCAATACGCCAGCGATGAGGGATGGGATGCTGCCTTCCCCGCCCATAAAGCTGACCCCACCTACAATTGCTGCTGTTAACGCTATGAACTCTGTCCCGGGTCCAAAGGATGAGTTGGTTGTGTTTGCTTTGGAGATCATCACCATGGTGGCTATCGCAGTAAAGAAGCCACAAATCGTATAAATTGCGATTTTCATCCTCCTCGTGTTGATGCCGGCTAATCTGGTAGCCTCCTCATTTCCGCCCAGGGCAAGTAACCTGAAGCCAAAAACAGTTTCCGTGTAAAAGAAACTCACAACGAGAGCGATCACGATCGTAAGAATGATATCGAATGGGATTCCGAAGATTTTGCCTTTAGTAAGAAAAAGAAATTCTTCTGGGTAACCTCGAAAAGTATTTGCTTTAGAAATAATATATGAAAGCCCTTGAAAAACGGTAGCCGTTGCAAGTGTTGCGATCAATGGAAAGATTTTGATACTGGTGACAATCAACCCGTTGATCAATCCCAATATGATGCCCAGCAGTAGTCCAATGAGAGCTGCCAACCACACAGGCAGGTGATATACCATCATAGCCATCGCAGTGACAACCCCAACCAGTGACATCTGATATCCAACCGAGAGGTCGATCCCACCCCCAATCATCACAAACGACAAACCGATGGCAACGATGATAAAGTAGGTGTTCTGGATGAAAATATTGGTCAAGTTTCGCCAAGTGAGAAAGTAGGGACTCACCATAGAAAAGATTAACATAAGGGCGAGAAGGACAATTATGACAGTATATTTTCTCAGACCACTCAAATCAATCTGCGACATTTTTTCTCTGACTGCTAAAGTACGCCGATTCAGGTCCACGATCTCAACCTCAGGATTTTGTTGATGTGGGAACACTCTTGTAGTTATCCAAAAGATTTGTACTCAATTTCATGGGCTTGATTCTCGTTACGATCTTTACCCTTAACGATCATCGTCACAACATCATCGAGAGTAATTTTACTGACTTCCAGGATATCTTGCCTCTGCCCACCTTTCATGACAAACACACGATCGGCAATAGCCAGGATATCCGGGAGGCGCTGCGTGATCAGCAAGATCGAAAGCCCCATATCTTTCAGATTACGGATCAAGCCAAGTAATTTGTTGGCTTCTGTAACCCCCAGGGCGGCCGTTGGCTCATCCATGATCAAGACTTTTGATTGGAAAGCAATCGCACGCGCACAGGCAACCATCTGACGCTGACCGCCGGACATGCGAGCCACATTCATCTTCGGTGATTTGATATCGACGCGTAACTCACGGATAACATCCTCAGCTCTCTTATACATTCTTTTTTTGTCCATCAATAAATTGAAGGGTCCGCGGACAAGCTCCCTGCCGATGAAGATATTCCTGGCAACATCCAGATTATTAAACAAGGCTAGATCCTGGTAAATCATCCCGATTCCCAGGTTAAAAGCATCTTGGGGATTGTGGATGCGCGCTTTTTGTCCGCTGATATAAATTTCTCCCTCATCCGCCAGATATGCGCCTGAGAGGATTTTCATCAGTGTGGATTTTCCTGCGCCATTATCGCCAACCAATCCCATGATTTCACCGCGCTTGAGTTCCAGGTCAACGCTTCTGAGAGCCTGGATACCACCGAAACTCTTGCATATCCCCTTCATCTCAACGATATATTCCGCATTCATACAGCCTCATCGATTCCACAGTCTGTAGGAACATCTTTCAACTGTAATTATAGGGCTGGGGAGTCCACAATTAGACTGACATCCCCAGCCCATTATCACTAAATAGAATTTATGTTATTGACCGATTTAGCCGACCAAACGTATTTCGGCAAATATCCCGGCAGTCCTGCTCAGTGCAAGCGTCGGTCATCAAGCTAAGGGCCAGGAGGTAGCTGCAAAGGCTGTGGCTCCGTGGATGGGAGGGTAAGTACGGTAGCACTTTCAACCGGAACGTACATGAGCTGCCCATCAACTGCAGTGACCAGATCGAGGGCATCCCAGATAATCTTCGGGTATTCTTCGCCTCTCAGCATGATCCCGGCATATTCCATTGTTCTTCCGATCAAATCGCCGCCAAAACGAACCGTGCCACGAAAGACACCTTTTCCTTTGGATGAATCTGCCACTGCAGGTCCTTCAGCACCGATCATACCCACACTGAAGACTGCAACCTTATCAATATCCTCGATAGCACTGACACCAGGGCCTTTGCCATACTCATCCATGATTGCCTGCGAGGCGCCCATACCGCCATCTCCCGCATAAGCGATGACAAGCTTCACATTGGGATTGGTGGTTAACACGTTCTGCATCGCGGTTTGACCAGCCTGGAACATTTCTGCTTGAACAACTTGAACAACATTTACTGCTGGACTGTAGGCAGGGTTATCGATTTTATTTGCCTCATCGACCACTGCGCCGGTGGCGTCGACGTAATCACCCAGCTCATTTTTCAAGTAGGGTTCACTGATCAGCCTGAGCCCCTGAGAGCGTGCGACTGCTTCAGGGTTGAGCGTTGATTCGAATATGGCTGTTTCAATTGAGCCTGGTGCAGCATCCGGATAGGTAGCATTAACCCATTGCTTGGCCATCAGAGCTGCATATGCACCTGAGAGGAACTGATTCATTTTCATGACGGCATCGTAGGCATTCTCACTGCCAGGATCACCACCAGCTACCAGCACGGTCACACCAGCTTCTCGAGCTGCCTCGAGCTTGGGAATGATGCTTGTGGCTTCAACTGCCATAACAAACAAATAATTGGCCCTCATTGCAGTGTAATTCTCGATCTGCGTCGCCTGAGTATTAGCATTGCCATCGGCGCTGGAGACCTGAACATCGTATTCGGCGCCAAATGTGTTCTTAAATGCGTCCTGGAATGCCAGCATCAATGGATTGTCTAAGGCTGGCAGGCATACCGCAATAATTTTCTTCACTTCCGGCGCAGTTGTTGCCGGAGCAACCACTTCGGGCTCAGTGGTTGCCTGTTCAGGCGTCTGCGCTGAAGTAGAACAGGCAGACAGCAACACCATCAACCCGATCAGCAAGAAAATGGCAAGTTTCTTCATGCGGTTTCTCCTTTTAACTCGGATTTATTCCGTGATATTTCGCACAGATTACTTTATAAAGAATACTCTTATCTTCATGACACAGCAATTCATTCCATGATACAATCTATTCCATATCGGAATAGATAATAAATATCTTATGGAAATTCGCCAGATCCAGTATTTCCTTTCCATTGTAGAGACCGGTAGCTTTTCAGCGGCTGCCGATGAGTACTACATTTCCCAATCTTCACTATCAAAAAAGATCATTGCACTGGAGAGAGAGTTAGGCATCCCCCTGTTCGATCGCAGCAAACGCAAGGTGTTCTTGACAGACGCTGGTGAGGTGTTTCTTGTACATGCGAGAAAGATCAATGTAGCATATAAGGCTATGATTGTTGATCTCAATGGATATAAACCCGATTCGGATTCCTTTTCAATCGCTGCTATACCAGTCATAGCCCAGTACGGAATAACAACTTATATTGCTCAATTCAAGGAGGTGTATCCAAACATCCATTTCACTTTAGAGGAAATTGATGGCTTAAATATCTTACCAGCGTTGGAGGAGCACCGTTTTGATCTGGCGTTTACTCGTCACAATTTTCTAGATGCTGAAAAATTCACAAGCATGGAAATCCGCAAAGATAAGCTGCTGGTTGTAGTATCCAAAAAGAATCGATATGCGTCAAGATCCTGTATATCTTTAAAAGATCTTTCTGATGACAACTTTATCGTGTTTGATAAAGTTACGGAACTGTATAAATTGATTATGGAGGAATGCAAGAAGGCTGGATTTGATCCGGTAATTTTCTATTCGAGTCACCGTAAGGTAAGTGTTTTCGGCCTGGTGGGAGCAAATATAGGACTGGCTTTAATGCCGTCCCAAATTTATGATTACCACAAACATCCAGACGTATTTGCCATCCCCCTCAAAGAAAACATCGAATGCAACATAGTTCTTGCCCACCTGAAAAACAGAAAACTTCCCAAAGCCGCCAACACCTTTATTGATTTTGTTGAGAAAATGGTGGCTGACAGCCAGGGTTGACGCATGCTATGTCTTGTTGCATAGTCTGTATTGTCTTCCTTGAGAAGCCTCTTACACCATCCAAATGAACCCCAATTTCTCTCCTAATACGCGGACTTCACTCAGACCTCTTTTCCAGTTTCGGGGATATTGTGAATAGTCTGTGCGATGCCGTCTCGCATTTCCTTAATATCCACCGAGAGGGATATATAGCCCGTTTCAAAGCGGCTGCTAAAGGTTTCCTTCAACACATCTACCACCCGCTGAGCGGCATCCGTTTGGACTTCAAACGGACGGCCTTCGCGGATCATAAGATTTACATGCACAAATGAATATTCCTCATTACCATCCGCGATGCGGTACTGCGTATGTTTGATAACCCGGCTCTTGATTCCTTTTAGATTAATGGCGCCCGTGGCTACCAGCTCGGCATGCAGGCGTGCGAGCAGCGGCTGAACATCAAACTCCAGGTTGTCGGTATATTCGAGTGTTAGATGGGGCATAAAGCACTCCTTTACAATCTCGACTATTCCACGGGCGGCGTGCCGTGCGTATGAAATGACTCGATGGTCTTCAAACCCCAGGCTTGGCCTTTCTTCCTCTCTGCCTCGCTCCAGATAATTGGTTTCCAGTCCGGCGCAAGGAGCAGGCGCGCCCCTGGGCTGGCGACCTCGAACCGGTTGCCACCTGGCTCGTAAACATACAAGAAGAATGTCTGCTGGATGGCATGTTTATGTGGACCGGTCTCCATAAACACACCATGTTCCAGGCAAACATCCGCTGTACGCAATACGTCTTCTCGACTATCGACTGCATACGTAATATGGTGCAGACGCCCCTTCGCCCCGGACCAATCCTCGGAAATAGCCAATTCGTAGGTTTTATTGTTCGGCGTTAACCAGGCTGCTTTCTCTGTGCCGTCATCGAAGATGATCTGCTCGGTCAGGCACATACCCAAATACTGCTGCATAAATTGACGGTTGGCGCTCACATCGGCGGCAAGCAAGTTGATGTGATCAAGCCGGCGTAAGTTGGCGCCTCGACCGGGAAACCGGGAAGCCTGGTTCTTGAGTGCCGGGCGCAGCTCTTCGGGCGGGCTGTACCAGACCGTTTCGTAATAGATTTCCATCTTATGACCATCTGGATCGGTAAACTGGTAAGCGGGTCCATGCCCCAGGTCGCCATCACACCAAACCTGACCCAGACCTGATTTCTCCAAGGCAGCCACCCGCCGTTCGAGAGCAGGCGGACTGCTTGCACGCCATGCGTAGTGGCCCAAGCCTGGTTTTTCAGAGGCAGTCAGCTTCAGGGTATGGTGCTCGTAATCATCCCAGCCGCGCAAATACACCGAGTTATTTTGCCGGTCGCTTTGCGTCATGCCCATCACTTCGACGAAAAAACGCGCACTTTCGTCAAGCTTCGGGGTGAGCAGCTCCACATGCGCCAGGTGAGCTACATCGTGAATCGGTTCATCCAGTTTCATGGTCCCTCCTTTTGGCTTTTCTCCACATAATCTCGCAATCCATGCAGGTTGTAGGATGTTTCACCAGCGAGAAGCTTCTCACGCAGGTGCGCCTCACGCTCGTACCTCGCCTGCGCAGCTTCCAACACCGAGTAAATTCTGTCCCGCTTAATGCACACGCCACCGTCGGTATCCAAAACCACGATATCGCCTGGATGGATATCTGTTCCCCCGACCGTGACCGTGACGTTAAGCTCTCCAATGAGCTTCTTGGTTGCACCTTTCACTCTTACATAGCTGGTCCAGACGGGCAGCCCAAGCTGGACCAATCCATCCACGTCGCGGATGGCTGCATCGACCAGTATCCCGGCTGCTCGGCGGACTTTTACCTGGGTTGCCAGCAGCTCGCCAATCAATGCCACTGGACGTGGCTCTGGCATTGCAAGCACCAGCACCTCTCCAGGCTGGATTTGTTCAATCACAGCATGCACCATCAGGTTGTCGTCCTGACCGCACAAGACATTGCGAGCCGGACCGGCTGCCCGGCTGCCAGGAATGATCTGTATGAGCGGCAGATCGATCAGTCCCTCCCGCCCGGAGGCTTCGTATATCGTTGCCACGCCAAGCTCGCTCAGTTGGGCAAGCACTTCATCGCTCATAGGCTTTTTACCACCCAAGGGAGTGTGCGCTGCAGCGCCTCGGCGTATTGTACCTCTTTCAACCCAGAAATACGCCGGGCATGGTTGCCGCGCCGTGCGGCCAGCTCTGTGTAATATGTTTCCAAGTAGCTTTGGGCTCGCATGGCCTGCATGGCCTGGATTTTCTGGTCGATGACAGGTGTGATATCGATAAAGGTATTGGGCTTAAAATTGGAAAGCTCCGGCTGGTGGGGTTCGAAGTAATAGAGGTCCGGTGGACTGATCTGCTTGAAAGCGCTGGCGATGCCGGCTCCGGATGCCAGCAGGCGTGCTCTCTGCACTGCCTGGCTGGCTATGGGATGGTCGGGGTTGAATGGGTCAACCGGAGTATGGGTCAGGATGATATCCGGCTGCAACTCCCGAAACAGCTCAACCAGCCCATCCAGGGCCGTACTGGTGATATTCAATAGATAGTCTCCCAGGTCGAGGCAGCGAAATGTCGCCCCCACCGCTGCCGCGGCCTTCTCGGCTTCCTCACGCCGGATGCGCTTGACATTTTCCACGGTTTGGCCCGCTTCCTTCCACAGCTCGCCGGATTCGCCTCGCTCACCATACGATAGAGCGATAACTGTAGCGCTGCCGCCTTGAGATGTGGTGACAGCGATCGTGCCAGCCGCCCGCCAGACGAAATCGGCAGAATGCGCCCCGATGACCAAAAGTTTTCTATCCATGCACTCACTCCTACGTTACGACCTCAATGACCGAGTATCTGTCCGAAAATTTCGGGTATGTCATACCGAGTATATCCATAGCGCCAAGGCGCTCTTATTCCAGAGATGACACCTTGGTCGTTGCGAGGCGATCTTTGCCGAAGCAAACTCCGAGCCAACCGGGATGAAGATTGCTTCGTCTTTACGTTATTTCAATATTGAATCTATAAAATCTAGCACTCGCGACACATTTTCTGGAGTTTCGAACATTTCATCTCCATGTTCGGCGCCTTCAAGCAGCTCAAGTATGACCCGATCGTCCCCCAGCACCGACCTCAGTTTCGCCGCAAATTCTATAGACTGCTGGACCGGCACAACCGGGTCTTTGGTTCCATGCTGCAGCAGGAACGGCGGCGCACCGGGCCGGATATAGGTTTCAGGATTGGCTGCTGCCACTTTTTCCGGGATCTGGGTAATCATTTGGCCAAGCAGCAGAGATTCAGGGGAATTCGCTTCGCTATGACGAAACCCTGGCGGAGGGAGCAGCCCACTCGCCGCCAGCTGCTCATCCATCTTGAGAAAATTTGTGGGGCCAAACCAATCCACCACGGCTTGAATGCTGCTGGCTTGATCCGGATTGCCCAGGCTCAAGTCTTCCAATTTTGGAATTCCCGCTGAGGAACCCAACATCGAAGAAAGATACCCACCGGCGGAACCACCCCAGGATGCGATTCTCTCCGGATCGAAGCTATACTTCCTGGCGTTAGCCCGCACCCAGCGAACGGCAGCCTTGACATCGTGGACCAACGCAGGAAACAGGGCTTCCCAACTCAATCGATAATTTATAGCAACCACTGCATAGCCGCGCGGCAGCCCTTCCAGCATGGGCAGCACCTGAGCGTCCGATTTATCACACCCCATGAAGGCTCCACCATGTAGGGAGAGGATGACCGGGAGAGGTCCTTTACCTTCATCCGGCAGGTAAATATCAAGTTTCTGGGCAGGTGATAAACTGGCATAAGGAATATCCAGGTATTTTCTTTGGATGTGATGGGTATCCGCTTGAGGATGAAGTTCCTCGATAGCATAGTGGGCGCCTGGGTTAAATCGTTTTGAATTCATCAGAGATTACACCTCACAGAATGATTATTGGTACATCATCGAGCTGGCAATTTTAACCACCCCCCCGCTACAGATCGAGACGATCACAAGAAGTGGCCCTTTGCCTACATCTCTACTTTCTCAACCATCTCCTTCGCCCTTCTACTTTTCTGGTATTCATCATAACCAACTGCAGCCAGAAGCAACGCGCCTTTGACGAGATTTTGGTAAAAATCCTGAAGTCCGAAAAGCTGCATGCCATTATTTAAGACACCAATGATCATGACTCCGGTGATTAAACCCAAAATTGTACCTTCACCCCCTGCGAAACCGACACCACCCAAAAGGGCGGCAGTCAATGCATCGAACTCGATGCCTGCTCCGGTGGTTACCTGTCCGTTGAAAACCCTGGAAAGCAGCACCACCGACGTGATCCCAGAAGCAAAGCCGCCGATGGCAAAAACAATTAATTTCATCCGTTTGATATTGATTCCCACGAGATGCGCAGCTTCCTGGTTGCCACCCATCGCAAAAACACGGCTTCCAAAATTAGTATTATGTAAGAAATAGGCTCCGATAATTGCCACGATGATCATGATGATGATAGGAACCGGCACCGGGCCAACGTAACCCTGGCCATAGACACGGAACGAATCAGGCAAACCATCTATGTTTCGCCCACCCGCAATGATGTAACCGAGACCTTTGTAAATATAAGATGTGCCCAGCGTGATGATGAGGGGGTGAACCTTTAGTGTATTGCTGAGGATCCCATTCGCCATCCCCAGGATCGTTCCCATTGCAATACAAATCGGAATGGCAATGAGGGGATCCATCCCATAACCATAAGTACTCGACATCATCAGCGACAGCACGATATTGGTAAAAATAATCTGAGAACCGATGGACAGGTCTATCCCCCCGGCAACCATCACAAACATCAGCCCGACCGCGCTGATTGTTACAAAGGATATTTGCCTTATCATGAGTCTGAAGTTGTTAAATGTGGTGAAATTGGGGGCTATGAGTGAAAAAAGCAATATCGTCACCAGTAATATCAATAAGGGCGTGTAATTCCTGAGGATCTTACCAGTTTTCCCGGACATATTCCTAAATAGCAAAGGATTGTTTTTCATTGTCTGTGTTCCTATGCTCCTGTGCTCCTTGACCAATATTATCAATACTTGTAAATGGATACATCAATTGGCAAACTGTGGCAGCTGCTACCCAAAAGATTGGTACTTAATATCATCTGCTATTTCACTACTACCATCTTTCCCCTTAACAATGAGGGTGACAACATCATCCAGGGTTATATCCCTGACATTCAGGATATCCTGCCTGACCCCTCCTTTTAGAACGAAAACACGGTCTGCAATTGCCAGGATGTCCGGAATACGCTGCGTGATGAGTAATATCGACTGGCCCAGGTCTTTCAAGTTTTTGATCAACCCCAATAATTTATTTGCTTCGGTAACTCCCAGGGCAGCGGTTGGTTCATCCAAAATCATGATCTTCGACTTGAATGCAATTGCCCGGGCACAGGCTACCATCTGCCGCTGTCCGCCAGACATCCTGGCAACATTCAGTTTGGGAGATTTAATGTCTACTCGCAGGTCTTTGATCAATTCCTCTGCTCGCCTGTACATATCTTTTCTATCCAGGGTGATCCCCAACGGTCCCCGGACCAGTTCTCTTCCAGCGAAGATATTTTTGGCTACGTCAAGATTGTTGAATAACGCTAAATCCTGGTAGATCATACTGATCCCCAGTTTGAACGAATCCATGGGATTGTGGATTTCTACTTGTTTGCCAAAAATATATATCTCACCCCGATCTGCCTGGTAGGCACCGGAGAGAATTTTCATCAGCGTGGATTTGCCAGCACCATTGTCCCCGACAATCCCCATGATCTCACCCTGCCTCAACTCCAGGTCAACATTTTTAAGAGCCTGGACTCCCCCAAAACTTTTACAGATGCCCTTCATCTCAACAGCATATTCCATAATCTCTGGCCTCCATACTATTAATCACCAGTTGTTTTGCCTATTCTCTCGATTGGATCACATCATCAACATATTCCATGTCGAACCACCACTTTTGGTCAGGACGATCTTTACCGGTCTCGAGGAGATGAGCGGCTCGGATGGCGATTTGCTGCGCCAGGCGGGATCCCATGACCATCGTGCAAACCAGGTTGTGCGGCCAGGTCCTCGGGTTGGTCCAGGGACAGCTTTTTACGCAACGGTTACACATGGTGCCATTTTTATTGGTAAAATTGAAGCTGGCGCAGCGCCGGGTATCCAGCTTCCAGGTTTCATATCCATTGTACATAACCTTGTCACCCGTAGATATGGCTTTGCTGGGACAGTTCTGCGCGCAGATCTTGCATTCCTGGCAAAAGCTTTGCAGGCCGAAATCCACAGGTTTGTCCGGCATCAGGGGCATATCGGTGAGGATCGCCGCAGCTTTGTAAGCCAGTCCAAGGTAAGGATTCAAGATAATCCCGGCGCGGCTCACTTCTCCAATCCCGGCTGCCAGCAGCAGAGGCGGTATTAATACGGAATAACGATCAACGAATGAAGGTCCATACTGAGCAGATGCGTCCCAGCCTAAGCGCCGGATATAGTTCGCTATCGTCTCGGCTACCATGCCCAGGTGTTGATATGCCTGGAAGCTGATCGGGTCGCCGATCCAATCGGAACCGGTGGAGGCACGTATGGCAAGTGATTCCTTGCGCATGATCACGAGGATGGCGTTCCTGTACTTGACCTCGATTGGAATGCCTTGTTTATCATGGCTGTAATAAGCGGTTTCGGGCACCTGGCAGGTACCCATCATATCCGCTTTCAAAAAAAGTCCGACAGCCTTGATGTGACGGGTAAGGACTTCTGCATCCTGTGGGACGGGGGCGACGCTTGCGGCTACCGGACTCTGATCGATCAGAGCAATGTGGTCGATGATATCTTTTTGAGCGGCGGAGAGGGGGTATTTCTCGGGAAGGCTATTTTGGACTCCCTTCTGGACGGCGGGACCGTATTCCCCACGCCAAGCCAGGCCATAAGCGGTGTCACGCAGATCGATCCGCTCGACAGCATCTGTAATTAGATTGGTGGATTTCTCGACACGCCTGATACGGCTCATCGGGTCCTGCCCATTTTGACCCTCGTTGAAAAGGATGTCCCTGCCTGTCAATTTTGCCATTCATCGTCTCCAATGAGGATCTTCAGAACTGATGCTTCGAGGGAACCTGGCGATGACTCATATCTATTCGTTTGCAGCGGTGCGAGCCATCGCCAGATTCTGGTTATTCACTTTCTAAGGCAGGGTCCTCTACTTATCGTTCTTCAAACGGAGGAGCCGGATAGATGAACTCAGCAGTGGCGTGTTCTGCGGGCCAGACCAATTCAAGCTGGCCATTCTGCCATTGAATGAGTGGATTCAGCACATTGCCGGTACCATCCTCGTTGAAGGTCACCGGACCGATGACTGTGCTTGTATCGATGGAGGCAATTGCGTCACGGACCGCCTGGCGATCCAATGTACCGGCCTTCTCGATACCGGCAGCGATGATCTGTACACAGGCGTAAGCCGGACCGGTCAAAAGATCCGCGGGGCGACCGAATTCGGCTTGGTATTTTTCGTTGAGCTCGTCCACCCCATCGAAGTTAGCGCCATGGTGCCATCCGGGGAATATGGTGACATATTCACCGATCGTTCCCATGGATTCACCCCAGTTGACGCCTTCCGGCGCCCTGATCACCAGAGAGAATTTTGGAGCCCAGCCGAGTTCGGCCATCGTCTTGAACATCCCGCTGCCATCTGGGAAAATGGGCAAGGTAAGAAGCGCTTCTGCCCCGGCAGCCTTGGCCTTGAGGATCGCGTCAGACCAATCATTATCCGGCGCAACTGGTCTCTCCTCGCGTACGACCACTTCATACCCATTCGCAGCGGCATTCTGTTCCCAAAGGTCACCGATTTCTTTGCCCCAGTCATCACTGTAGGAGAAAATCGCTACCTTGGTGGGCCGTTCTCCCTCCGGGATGGCTGCGTTGAGAATTTCAAAGGTATCCTTTGCCTGCTTCGGAGATTTGGGGAATGGTGAGAACAGGTACTTGTAGCCCTGCTGGTGGATCTGGTAGAGGGCAAAGGCAACACCGCAGTAGGGCACCTGGTTCTTTTCCGCAATGGCGGATGCAGCAGCATGCATTGAGCTGCCAGCGCCTCCCAAATAGGCGGTCACATTTTGTTCGGAGAAGAGGGTCTCCAGTCTGCTGACCGCCTTGGTCGGGTCGGATTCATCGTCGTAGTAGGTCATGCGCAGTGGGATCTTGACGCCATACTCTTCGACGTATACGCCTCCAGCGGCATTGATATCCGCTACAGCGATTTCATATCCAGGGAGCACCATGTTGCCAAGCGAGCCAAAGGGTCCGGTCAAGGGGATTGAACCGCCGATTTCGATGAATTCAGGCGCGGGCGGTTTGGGTTCTGCCGAAACTGGGGTTGGTTCGCATCTGAACGTGGTCAGTGGGTCCAGTGTTTCTTTCGGGTAATCTCCACCACTGATCATCCCCTTCATGATGCTATAGGTGCTCTGGATCAGATCGTCCAGGCTGCCGCCGATAGCGACAGCACCGCGATAAGCACCAGCCTCGCATTTCGGGAGCAGCTCCTGAGTATCAGGGCTGACATCCCCGGAGAACACAGCGTATTCATCCAGCTTATCTGGCGCGTAAGCTGCCATGGCTTCGGCAACACCCTGGGCGCCAGAATCTCCCACAACCAGGATAACCTTAACATCAGGATTGGCTGTAAAAATGTTCTCCGTAGCGCTCACGGCCTCCGAAATTGTAGCTTCGGGAACATCAACGAATTGCACCAGTTTGGCTTTAGGGCAGGCGTCGATGGTTTCCATGCCTTCAGAACGCTTTTTGATGTGTTCAGTGCCTTTGGTGCCGATCACAGCAACTTCAATGCTGTCATCTTCAGCATCTGGGAAGGTGGCGGTGATCCAATCGCAGGCCATATCTGCCATGGTTGTACCGATTTCGTACTGGTCGGTGTGCATAATGGCATCAAAGGGCCCCATCTCATCGACGGGTACGCCCATGACCTTGATGCCAGCGGCTTTGGCTTCCGTAATAGCGGTCGCCACACCTTCGGGCTCAAGAGCGGCCATGATGATCATGCCGTCAACGCCTTGGGAGATACAGTTCTCGATCTGGTTGAACTGGGTGGTCGCATTACCTTCGGCGCCGTAGATGAGCACTTCTACGCCATCAGCTGCGAACTTTCCCTTCACGCCTTCAGTAAGACCGGACAGGAAGGCGTTTCCAGATTCGGGGATCAAGTAGCAAACTTTCTTACCCTCAATTGAGCCGGCTGCCGGTTCTTCCACAACTGGGGGAGCCTCTGTCGCTTCAACCTGAGGCGCTTCCGTTGCGGCAGGCGTTGCTGGGGTTGGCGTACACCCTGCTATCAGCACACTCATCAGAAGCACAGCCGTAAGCAGGCTTATTATCTTGGCTTTCATGTTTCTTCCTCCTAGATAGGTTGTCTCTTAATGTGAATTGGATAGGTTCTGTATGTCATCTGTCAGAATCAAGTCGATGGACGACCTCCTTTCTTGGGCCTGAAGCCAATATTGGACGTCAGCTCTTTGCCTCAGGGGAGAGCTTAACCGCATTCGATTTTGTCCTGTGGGTAAGCGCATCCCGGATCTTTTTCCAGGCCGAAATGATTCCACCTGGCAGGAAGAGCACTACGAGAACAAATAGTACGCCAAATATGATCAGGTGATATTCTCCTACGTTCAGGACCAGAAACTCCTTCAACACCACGAAGAATACTGCTCCGATGATGGGACCTAGAACGGTGCCTGTACCGCCAATATAGACCATGGTCAACATGTCCAGGCTCCACATGGGGGTAAACGGGAATTGGAAATAGTAGCTGACGTGATAGTATGCAAACGCCCCACCCGCCAGGCCGGTTAAGAAAGCACTGATTACCAGGGCGAGGAGTTTATGCCTCAACGCGCTGATCCCCAGTGACTCCGCGGCATCTTCTTCTTCACGCACAGCCATCATGCCGAGACCCAGCCTGGAATTAACCAGCAGGTAAGCGACTCCGACAACAATGACCGCCAAACCCAAGAAGAGGTAATAGCGGGGCGTAAGTTGATATGCGACGAGCTCTTCAACCGGTAGAGCAGCGATCGTAGGAAATACATTACCAACTGTAACATTGAGAATCTGCGCAAGAGCCAGGGTTCCAATCGCAAAGTACACACCTTTAAGCCTGAAAGAAGGAAACCCAATCAGCAAAGCAAAGACCACTGCCAGGAGACCTCCTGCTAAAATGCTTGGATAGATGGGGAAGCCCCTGATCCAGAGCAGGCGAGCTGCAAGGGCACCCAGCCCAAAAAAGGCAGCATGACCGAGACTGGTCTGCCCGGTGAAGCCTCCCAAGATATTCCAGGCCGAAGCCAGTGAAATGTACAGGAAGACCAAACACAGGAGATTGATGATGCTGTCTTTTTCAACCACCTGAGGGACACAGGCAAGTATGATGATGAGCAGGATGATGGAGATGATGCGTAGATTTCTCATGGTCACCTCTCTTTTGCCCCAAACAATCCCTGTGGTTTAAAGATCAGAATCAGCAGGAAGAGTACGAGGCCAACCACCTGCCGGTAATTACCAGGGATGAAAAAGGCAGCGGTCGATTCAGTCGCCCCCAGGAGGATGCCTCCGACAAAGGTTCCCATGAAATTTCCTGCGCCACCCAGGACCATTACGATGAGTGACTTGAGGGTCCAGTGCATTCCCATGGCCGGTTCAACGGAAAAGCTCACAAGTACCAGTGCTCCAGCTACGCCGGCCAGCGCAGTTCCTATCAAGAAGGAAAGCAGGTAGACCTTGTGCACGTCAATTCCCACCAAGGAAGCTGCTTCCCAATCCTCTACCGTGGCGCGGATGGCTTTCCCCGTATAGGTCCTGCGCAGGAATTGCTGCAGGGCAAACAGGCAAACCAGGGAGATGACCAGACCCGCAACGCGCACATAAGGGAAGCGCACACCCAACAGGGTGAAGGCTGCGCCAGAATAGGAAGTGGTAATTCCTCGATCATCAGCTGTCCACAAATTCAATGCAATGTTCTGTAATATTAAAGTCAGCCCAAAACCGACGAGCATGGTGTTCTTGATCTTTTCCTCTTCCGGTAGTTTGACCATGCGAACAAACAGCAGCTTATACAGGACTGTTCCAATCAAAAGAAGGAAGATAATGGTTAAGGGGAGCGATAGGAAAGGATCGAGGTTAAAAAGCTTAAAAAGCCAAAAGCTGGCGTATCCACCGAACATCAAAAGCTCGCCATGGGCGACATTAAGGAATTTTGTGACCCCAAATACCATGGCGATGCCCACGGCAGCCAATCCGTACAAGGCGCCTAACAGAATTCCGAAAACTAGATTTTGCGCTACAGCTTCAATCATGGAATAATCCTTTTCTATGCCAGGTATGCGCTGCGGATCGACTCGAATGATAGGAGGTCATCGCCCTTCCCCTCGCCTACAATCCGACCATTCTCGATCACATAAGCTCTTTGCGCCAATTCCAAAGCTGCGCGGACGTTCTGCTCTACTAAAAGGATGGTAACTCCCTGCCGGTTTATCTCCGTGATCATCTCAAACATCTGTTCCACCAGGATCGGTGCTAAACCAAAAGAGGGTTCATCGAGCATCAAGAGCTTTGGCTTGGACATCAATGCCCTGCCAATAGCCAGCATCTGTCGCTCTCCTCCGCTGAGTGTCCCGGCGCGTTGGCTTTTCCTTTCCTCAAGACGGGGGAAAATTCCATACACCCAATTCAAGGTTTTATCTTTTTCCTTCCTGGCATTAGGTGTGAAAGCACCCAGCTCGAGATTCTCGAGAACACTCATGCCGGTAAATATCCTCCCACTCTCAGGCACCTGCGAGATACCCTGCTCCACAATCTTGTGCACCGATTCCTTACCCAGATCTTGACCGTAGAACCTGAGGCTGCCCGAAGCCGGCTTCAGCAACCCGCTGATAATCCTCAAAGTGGTCGTTTTCCCTGCTCCGTTTGGGCCAACAAGCGCTACAAGCTCGCCCTCGCTTACGTGCATCGAGATCCCCCATAGAGCTTGTAAGTCTCCATAGAAGGCGTTGATTTCTTCTAATTCAAGCATGAGCTTTACCTAGATATACTTCCACGACTTTGGTGTTATGGATAATCTCTTGCGGTGAGGCTTCTGCAATCTTCGCTCCCATATTCAGGACGATGATGCGGTCAGAGAGACCGACGATCGCCTTAACGATATGCTCTACCATTAAAATGGTTAGATTTAGATCTCCCTTGATCTGCCTGATCAATTGCATCGCAGCCTCGGCTTCAGCGTGGTTCAAGCCAGCCATCAATTCATCCAAAAGAAGCAACTGAGGTCTGGCTGCCAGAGCCCTGGCTAATTCCATTCGCTTGCGTTCCATCAGGCGCAAGTCTTGGGCGCGTATTTCAGCTTTATGCAGGAGACCGACCCGATCAAGGATCTCTTTGGATTCGGCTGCAGCCACCTTGAGATCCTTAGCCGATCTCTGCCCGTATACCCTCCCCACCATGACATTCTGCAGGGCAGTAAAATCCAGGAAGGGTTTGACCAATTGGAAGGTTCGGGCGATCCCTCTTTGGCAGACGCGATAACGAGGAAAACCGGCAATCTCCTCCCCGCGGAAGGTTATCTTGCCAGTATCCGGCTTCAGGAAGCCGGTGATCAGGTTCAAAGTGGTGGTCTTTCCTGAACCGTTGGGTCCGATCAGACCGATGATCTCCCCCTCCGCCACTTCAAAGCCCAGGTCGTCAATCGCCTTCAAACCACCAAATGACTTGTTTAGCCCTTCAACCTTCAATAATGCCATATTCATCCTCCTCATCCGGAATGTAGAAATCCGGTGGGTTCAGATCCATATCTGGAAGGCCGTTTATCCGCCCGACATCGGCGGGAAGAAACACAACCGGCAATCCGGTGGTACCAGATCTTGCTCCTCGCTCTGAACACCATCGATTGAAATCAAACCGATCTCCTCCAGCTCTAATCCCAATCCGAGGGCAATATCACGCACTGTGGTTTCGCCCTCCAGTGTCAGGGTTTGGCGCCGCGGCGCGCCTGGCAGAAGCTGCCCAAACAACTCAATATCAACCGGCACAAATACACCTACAAAGTATCAAATACGGCATCCAACTCATCATCCGGGATGTCAAAGGTGGAGTTGTGCGGCGCCAGAGGCTCCTCGCGCATGTATTCTGGGATGCGGTAATCGGCAGCAGTGATCCCAGCGCGGCGGTTGAACTCCAACTCGGTGCGCAGAACATCACGATTGAAGCGATCCAGCTCCTCTTTGGTCCAACCCCAACCATGAATGCCGTTGATCATATCCACCATCAGCTGCGGGTCGGCGATAACCGGCGGGCGAGCAAACAGACATAAACCGGTACTGTCGAGCATGGCAGCGATGATCTGCAGTTTAAGGGAAAGCTCTCGCTGCCCCTGGACACCCAGTGGATTGACCTCTTTACGAGCGCCAAAGGCATTCCCGGCGGTATGGTCAGCTCCTTGCGGGGAAGTGGCATAGGTGACCCCATTGCCTTTCAGGCTGCGCGGATCGTACCCTGGCATCGCCTGTCCCAGGACAGCCGGGACGCGGCGGATCCCTAAAACGCGCCCGGTGGTCACTGCACCATTACCGATCACCCGTCCAATGATAGTCCCCTGACCAACCTCATTAAGTAAGGCAAGGATCCTTTCGGTATCGCCGAATTGAGCCAGACCAGCTTCGAGCGCTATCGCCAGAGCGGCGCCTGTCTCGATGGTGTCGAGGCCGAAATCATTGCATATATAATTGAGCTGGGCAACATCATCCAGGCCGCTCAGTCCCAGGTTGGAGCCCATCAAGGCAATCGTTTCGAATTGAAGGGTGCCGACGATGGATTTGCCGTCTTCGTCATAATAGTTGTTGCGGCAAGCAATGACACAGCCCGGCATGCAGCGCGTTCCGATTTTTCCCTCGCGTTCCAGCACCAACTCACGAAGATGCTCACCTCGCAAACTGGCAGAGCCCTCGAAGCTGCCGCTGCTGAAGTTGCGGGTAGGCAGCGATCCGATCTCGTTCACCGCCCCCACAATGGAAGCGGTACCGTACAGGTGCTGCGATCCCTTGGTGCCCAGCTTGGGATCGTTGATCAACTTCTGGGCGAAGGTGCGTGAGGCAGTCCGAAACAGCTCGGCATCCGCGAGAGGAATCGACTTCCCCAGGGGTTTGTCGATGACAATGGCTTTCAGACCTTTGCTGCCCATCACCGCGCCCAGACCACCGCGGGCAGCGTGATTGCTGCGTTGGTCGCGTTCCCCGGTAACAGAGATATCTGCGCCATGCATGCAGAACTCACCCGCCTGACCAATGGTGATCACTGTGCAATCTGCCCCGTACCGCTCCTGCAAACGGTCGGACGTGGCGTAGGTGCCGGTTCCCTTCAGGTCGCCAGCGGGCAACAGCTCGGCAGAATCGGCCTTGATATGCAGCAAGTACCACTCACCGGATTGGGCCTGTCCCTCGACGGTGATTGCTTTGATACCCAGCTTTGCCAGGGTGTCTCCCGCCGTTCCACCGGCATTGGATTCCTTGACGCCTCCGGTAAGCGGGCTCTTACCACCCACCGACAAACGCCCGGCAGTGGTCACACCCCCACCCGCAAGCAGACCGGGGGCGAAGATCAGGATATTATGTCTGCCCAGGGGATCGCATGCCGGCGGTATCTCTTCAAGGAGCAGCCTGGCGATAAGCGCTCGGCCTCCCAACTGCAGATAGACCGGTGGTACCGGGTACCATCTCACCCCGAGATCATCCATGTTCACACGCAGCAGTTTCATAGGTTCTCCATCCACTATCCACTCTATTAATATAGCGATAACAACAAAGGCAAAATGATTAACCCCACCAATATCGACAGGGAGATTGTCCCGGCAGCAAACTCGGCATCCATCCCCTCGTTCGATGAATAAACCATGACCGCCATCCCCAACGGCATCGCTGAGCCCATGCTGACTGCGACGCGATCTAGTCCCTCAAGGCGAGCGAGGTACACGCAAGCCAGCCCCAAGAGGAATCCACCCACCATCCTCAAGGCAACGGTAAGTCCCATTAATGGCAAGTTAGTATAGCGGAGCTGGATGAAAGCCCCCAGGGTGAGCATTGCCAGCGGAATGTTGGCAGCTGACAGGGGTTCGAGCATGTTGAGAAGGAACGGCGCAATTGGGATACGCAGCAGGTTAACCACCAAGCCGGCAAGCACCGCCCAGAGCACCGGGAGGGCGAGAACGCGCCGTAGGCTCTGCCGGAATCCGGCTGGCGGTCGCTTGCCATAACGGGTTGCCACATAGAAACCATAGCTGTGGGCAACCAGGGAGTTGCCCAGGTCAAATGCCGCCAGGCGGCTGATTCCTTCTTGACCATATACAGTCAAGAAAACCGGGAAAAGAAAGAAGCCAACATTAATGATCATCGATCCCAGGATGATCACCCCTGCGATCTCCCGCTCCAGGTGAAGGTAGCTGGTTAATCCGCCTGAGACCAACCCCACTCCCAGAGATACGACGGCTCCGCAGAAACCGAGCAGCGCCATCATGGCCGGGGTAACATTGGCCTGGGCAATCGATAGGAAGATCACTGCCGGAAGGGTGATATTGAGGATCAGCCGAGCCATCACCTGGCTGTCGCCTTGACGGAAAAGTCCAATCTGCTTCAACAGGAATCCGACCACTACCAGCGTCAGTATGGGTAAAGTTTGGCGGACGGCAGGGTTCATCTCAACCTTGGGTGAATGACCTGTCAGAGAATAACTGGCATTGCTTGGAAAGGGAATAGCCCTTTACAAGCAACGCCAGTCGATTTCGGCTACTCAAGATGAGCGCTTGCAAGAATGCTATTTTATCCATGGCATAGAAACGAGCGCCTCTTGATATCATCAATCCACCTACGGTTTATGGTGGATAAGCAACCGTATACAGGTGTTTGCCGCCGTTCAACGGCCCTTTGAGCAGCGCCTCGATTTCATCCGGGTCGCGCATGGTAACTTTATCAACCGGGGGAAGCTGCCCAGCAGGGAAGCGGGTCATGATATCGTTGATCAGCCGGCACATATAATCCATCAAAGCATTCAGACCAGCCCTGGCTTTGTCTGCGTGGGCAAGCGTAGGTCTGCCGATCACTCCTTCGGGGTAAACCTGCACTTCGACCCCACCCAGACCAACGTGCTCATGCCCTTTGATTGGGGCATGGTAAACCTCGCCGCCTTTGTCTACGTGACCCGGCGGCAGGAAACCTTCCGGCTTGGTATCCACCACCAGGTCCATCTGCATGAACTCGGGAAAAAGCGCCAGGGAATAGGAACCTTCGACCTCACAAGCATGCTGGAAAGGAGTCTCGAATGGTCCACCGTGAGCCTTATCTTTCAGGTAGTCGTGGATCACAGTAGGCCAGTGAAGAGAGATCAGGACACAAGGCACCTGGTATTTCTTGGCAAATTGGTGCAATGCCAGCGGGATGACCTCTTCCTGACCGTGACCGTTGAGCAGGATCTGTTTGCGGAAGCCGGTATTCCACAGACCAGCGATAATTCCCCGCAAGTTTGCCAGGAAGGCATCTTCGGGGATCACTACAGTACCCGGCATGCCCAGGTGGTTGTAAGGATGAGAGCCATACCAGACCGGCTCTGCCACCGTGCAGCCCATCTTCAGGGCCACCTGCTCAGCCATGCGGGTCACCAGAAAGGTGTCCTCTCCGAGCGGCTGCCCCGCACCGTGGCACTCGGTACTGCCCACCGGAATGATGATCAAATCATTCTGCTTGAGCCGGGCGTTGATCTCGGTCATGTTCATGGTCTGGTAGTACACGCCGCTTGGGCGCTCCATGTGACCGCTGTTTGGGAACTGCCATTCACCCATATTTACCTCCTTCTATTGGCGAAAATCAACAATAATCCGGTTAGACAGCCGGTAGATGCAGATCGCTTGATCGCAGCGGCGATTGTTTGGCTTCGGGATAATACTTGCTGACCATCTCCACCACGATGGATGCCTGGTCGGCCATCTTCCTTCCGTCGCTGGCTGAGGTGAGCTGGCCATGTCCACTGACGACCGAGTTTCCGGTCTTGCAGTGTACCGGGGCAGCCACGCGGACGATCTCGGGTGCCTCATAAACGCGGATGAAACCGCCCGACCCAGGCGGGTTATCGGTGTGTACATCCAGCGGCACTTTGACCGCCGCCCGCAAGGCAGCAATCATCGGGATTTGCAGATCACGAACCGGGTTGATGCTGTCAGCCCCCAGACTTTCCAGCAGCTTAAATGAACACGGATTGCATTGCCCGAGGTGGGCGGAAGTCTTGAAGATGATATCTTTTGGTAATGCGCCGTCTTTTCTCATCTGACCTATCAACCAGAGCATGCCTTCATCGTAGATGAGGAAACCCCGGCAGCCCAGATCATAGCCGCGCTTGATATCCTCAACCGCGCGCAATACCTGTTCCATCCCACGCAGGCGGTAGCTGATGCGCACACCCTGGGGTGAAAGGACCGTGGCACCTGTATCATAGGTGGCGCGTGGACCTACCGAAAGCAGGAGCTCGGCGCCGTACTGGTTGCATAGGCGGCAATACTCCTTGATTTCCGCAGCAGTATGGCGGAACATGCCATAAGTCTCAGTTACCCGGTTGATGGTGATCCCATTCTTAGTGGCTGTGTCCAGAAGGGCATCCACTGCTTCGGCTGTGTTTACCGTAGGAACCTCGATCCGGTAAGCACCGCCATCCGGAAAACGGGCTTTTGAGGTAGGCATATCGAACAAATCGCCGGTCGGCATGCCCAGTTTCTTCAGGTACTTACGCGTCTCTTCAAACATAATTTTCCTCTCCGTATTGAAATATATTTATGAATCAACTGCGATGAGATGGCAAGGGCGGGCTGTACACCCATACAATCCTGAGCGGCTCATCGCCAATGTTTTCTACGCGGTGCTTCTTGCCTCGTGGGGAGTAAAAAGCTGTCTCCGGGCCGATTTCCCATTCCCCCTCGCCATCGATCACAATTTTGGCTCGCCCACTGATCAGAAACAAGACTTCCTCGGATTCATCATGGACATGGTCGGGGATCATGCTGCCGACCTCAGTGATATTCATGCCCATGGATACATTTTCGACGCCGCCGTACTTGGGCGCCAGCAGGAGCTTGGAAACGCGAGGTGGAATGCGGTATTCCCCCTCGACGTCTGCAGCTTTCACGAACGGTAGATTATTCATTGGTTTTGACCTCTGGTATCAGGAGATTCGGCATTGCATGGGGTTGTTGTCTTAGGGAGGATTACGGGGAGAGCTGCCAGACCCACCTCGCGAGCGATTGCAGCAGTTGTCTCAAGGATGGATTGGCCTAGCTTCCTCATGGAATCGTTAGATAGGCGATACGAAGGACCAACAATCGCAATTACAGCCAGGGGACAGCCGTTTGCATCTAAAACCGGAGCGGCAACAGCGTTAATATCTTTCTCGTACTCTTCTTTCGAAATAGAAAAACCTCGCTCCCGGGTCTTGCGCAGATCCTGATCTAAATCGGTAAGCGAGGTCACGGTGTTTTCTGTATATTTTGTCAAACCATTGGCGAGCATCTCCCTAACCTGGTATTCCGGTAAATAAGCCAGGAAGGCTTTACCTGTGGCGGTGCAGTAGAGAGGCAGCCGCTGGCCCACCGCGGCAGCGATCTTAACTCGTTGCGGACTCTCAACCACCTGCAGGTAAACCACATGATCGCCATCCAGCACCGCCAGATCGACCGTCTCCCCACTCAAAACAGAAAGGTGATGCAGATAAGGTTGGGCCCAGCGATTTATATCGATGTCATTCAGCATGATTGCAGCCAATTCGATGAATCGAAAGCCCAATTGATACATTCCAGTCGCCTTATCTCGGGTGACAAAGCGCTTGGCCTCTAATGTCGTCAAGAGCCGGTGGATGGTACTTTTATGCATGCCAACATGTTCGGCAATTTGAGTAAGGGAGAGGGTGGGTTTCTCCAGGGTAAAGCACAGAAGAATATCAAGTGCTCTTTCGACCGAACGAACCGAGTCAGTCATTGGAGATTTCGTTTGCGCCATAAATTCCTGATAGTTTCATAGGACAGAACATAGTTTCATTTTAGAGTATAGCATCAGTTTTATCCAGAGTCAATCAGTAACGCGTCATGAAACTTTGGTTACTATCATCCATTATTGAGACAGAACGGGTTATCTTTGTCTGAGAACCGGACATAACTCAACGCACCAACTTGTAGCCATAAGCAGCCAGGAGGCGTTTGACAAAGGGGGGCAAATCGCCATGTTCTTCGATGTGGTTGAGCAGAATGGCTTCGGTAGCCGC
>Ga0105100_10000086_pt1 | contig 48480 bp, 36 predicted proteins | sample PPLLak12cMay2015_2_FD_87033 | JGI IMG/M metagenome (GOLD analysis project Ga0105100, IMG submission 87033) | Freshwater sediment microbial communities from Prairie Pothole Lake near Jamestown, North Dakota, USA - PPLs Lake P8 Core (1) Depth... | ecosystem: Environmental > Aquatic > Freshwater >... | reverse complement strand
GCCAAGGGCGAGTACCTGGGCGGTGCCATCGCTCCGGGGATCAGCATCGCCTCCGATGCCTTGTTCCTGCACACAGCCAAGCTGCCGCGCGTCGACCTGCAGCGCCCGCCTGCCGCCATTGGGCGCAATACCACGCATGCCATGCAGTCCGGCTTGATTTTCGGCTATGTCTCCCTGGTGGAGGGGATGGTCGCCCGTTTCCGCAAGGAACTGGGATCGGAGATGAAGGTCATCGGCACTGGCGGTCTGACCGAGGTGATTGCCCGAGAGACGGATGTGATCAAAATATTGGCTCCCTGGCTTACCCTGGATGGGCTGCGCATAGTCTGGGAGCTAAACCAACAATGACCGGGTTCGATAGCTGGGGCGAGTGGGGTCTGGACCATTGCCCTGATCTTTGTCAGCGTGCTCTCCACCTCGACCTGCGATGAACACCCTTGTGATGCCTGCCAGCGATCCTTTGGCGCTGCCGCGCGCCGTAAACACGCTCCAGAAGGGCGGCCTGGTTGCCATTCCGACCGATACTGTTTACGGATTGGGGGCGCTGGTTCAAAACCCGCGCGGTATCGAGCGCCTGTACGTGGTCAAAGGTCGTAAGAGCACCAAGGCAATTCCCATCCTGTTCAGCGACATGTCTGAGCTGGAGCACCTGGCAGATGATGTCGAACCGCGTGCCTTGCGATTGGCGCAGCGCTTCTGGCCCGGACCGCTGACCCTGGTCCTGCCCCGCCACCCTTCTCTGCCAGATGCGCTGACCCCCTATCCGACGGTAGGTCTGCGCATGCCCGATCACCCCGTCGCCCTGGGATTATTAAAGCTCAGCGGTCCGCTGGCGGTCACTTCTGCCAACCTGTCCGACCAGCCCAGCGCGGTCACTGCGCAAGAAGTCTTCGATTATTTTGGGGGGAGTATTGACCTGATCCTGGACGGCGGGCGCACACCCGGCGGCGTGTCCTCGACCGTGGTGGACTGCAGCGGTCCCGATCTGGCTATTCTGCGCCAGGGTCCGCTCAGCCTGAATGACCTGCTATCGGCCCTATCGGCTGCACTCTAACGATCTTATTAACTATACTTCATGCTCTCTTCAGGTAGATATGTAAAATAGTAAGTGCATTCTCCTCACTCAAAACTGCGCTAAGGAGCAAGAAGCCAGGACTTCTCCAAGGCGCAGTTTGATTTTAATCATCTGCCGGTCGAAACAGCACCAACGTGGCGGTGTGCCCGTGGAGGAAGTTGACCCCCCCGATCGGTCCGATCTCCCCGGCGCAGAAGAAACCCGCCAACGGAGCGTTCTCGATATTCTTCTGGATCACGGAGATATCCCCATTTGGGCGGTCGTACATGCGCGTGCCTCGCCCATTGCATGTAAATAACAGCCCACCTGAGGGATTATCACGAAACATCTGCGGGATCAGCATCATCTCCAGGTCCTCCTGGGCGGTGACTGCGTCCCGCAGGTGAAATTGGATGGTCTGCCCATCCATAACCGAGTCGCCGATGGCGATCGCCCCGTTCTCCTGATCTATGCCGATCACGCCTCGGATGACGAAATCTCCTCGGCCCAGTACCTCCTGCCCGGCTTTGATCGCCCGCCCGACGAACAGGCCGTTCTGTAGCAGCCCGCGGTCCTCCTCTGAAAGCTCCGGGATCAGGTCTTGCAGCCATGCCAGTGGCGCCCGCCCGTCCAGGTCGAAGATGACATTCTGGCGGGCTGTGACCACCTTGAATGGGCGCCAGATCGGGCGGCAGCCTTGCGATACGACGATATCGATCTCGACCTGTCCCGAGAAAGCCAACCCCAGCGCCCCTTCCTGTATCACCTGGTCGTTGACGAACAAGACATTCCCAAGCGGGCGCAACCCACCGCTGGCGATCCCGCCCACCAACGGAATGCCGGGGTAGTAGTGGTTGAACGCTTCCAGTAAATCATCCAACGGCGTGGAAAACGGATCGCCCAACAACATGAACAGCAAGGTGTCGGCTGGGGCATCGACTCTGCGGCGGAATTCAGCCTGGTTCAGCAAGAGCGTATGCCAGTCGGTTCCGGATGCATTCAGGATGAACGGTGAGAGGGTCGCCTCCGGCATCCAACCCGCCGCGGCTGAAATGGCAGGCTGGTCCTCGATCTCCCGCTCGCAGCTGATCACACCTTCTGCTGTGCAGCCGACCAGCAGGCGCGGCTGCAGCGCGGCTTGCAGACCATCTACAATCTCCCGCACGACATACGTGAAATGCGCCGAGATGAATACTACCAGCAGGTCAGGCCCGGTCTCGCCTAACCCCTCCACCAGGGAGGCAATCGCTTGATCGACCTCGCTCTCGGTAGTGACAGCAGAGACAAATTTCATGGCTCCCCTCATCCAACCGGCGAATTTTTCTTAATCCATTGGCGCGCCGCCAGCGCCGCGCCGACAATGCCGGCCTCGTTCAGGTATTTTGCAGGTAAGACTTCTGCTTCAACGGTCAGCAGGGGGATAAATCGATCGTGGTTTTTTACCACCCCGCCTCCCAGGATGATCACGTCTGGCCAGAGCAGGCTCTCCAGGGTGTGCAGGTATTCGTCCAGCCGCCCGGCCCACTTCTTCCAGGACAGCTTCTCCAGCTTGCGCGCCAGGTCAGAAGCGCGCTTCTCTGCTTCCACGCACCTGATTTCTATATGTCCAAACTCTGTGTTCGGCAGCAAGTGCCCATCGGTGAAGATCGCTGTCCCCAGGCCGGTTCCGATGGTGACGACCAGGACTACCCCCTGCCTGCCCTGCCCGGCGCCAAAGACCATCTCTGCCAGGCCGGCTGCATCCGCATCGTTCAGAACGTAGGTTGCGCAGCCGCTGACCTCCGAGATCAGATCGTTGATCGGGACGCCCAGCCACTTCTTATGAATATTGGCTGCGGAGCGTACCACGCCTGCCCGCACGACAGCCGGAAATCCCACTCCAATCGGGCCTTGCCAGCTGAACTTCTTGGCGATGAGAGTCACCACCTCCGCCATCGGACGCGGCTTGGCGCCCTCCGGAGTGGGGATACGGTAGCGCGGCGCTAATAGAACGCCCGAAGAGGTATCAACCGGGGCGCCTTTGATGCCTGTCCCCCCAATATCGACTCCTAGTATTTCCATTGGCATGTCCCTCAGCTGCGTAATTTCACTGATTATCTCATAGAAGGATCAGTTGGAAAAGGACGCCGGTTGGCAGGCGACTACCTGGCGGGGCACACCGCCTCGGCTTCGATCTCGATCAGCATCTCCGCATTGATCAAAGCCGTGACCTCGACCATGGTGGTGGCGGGTGGATGGGCGGCGAAGAACTCACCGTGCGCCCGTCCATATTCTTCCCAGCGCGAGATATCGGTGACGAACATGCGCGTGCGCACCACGCAGCTCAGATCGGCCCCCAAAGCTTTTAGAGCCCTCTCGATAATCTCGAGGCAGCGCCTGGTCTGGGTATAGGCGTCTCTTGGGGCGAATGGGCTCCCATCGTCACCCACTGCGGCAGTCCCGCTGACGTAGATGTGGTCTCCAGCACGCAAGGCCCGGCAGTAGCCCACCCGCGCTTCCCAGGGTGCGCCGGAGAACGTACGTTGAAAATTCTCGTTCATCTCATACCCAGCCAAAAATCCGCGCCACGCTGGCGGTGATGAAAGTAACCAGGAATGCCAGGGCGAGCGGCATGAGCGCTCCAAAGGCTGCCCACTTACGGCTGCCGGTTTCTTTACGGATGGTCATGATCGTGGTGGCACAAGGGTTGTGCAGCAGTGAGAACAGCATCAAGTTGACCGCCGTCAGCATCGTCCAACCGTGAGCGCCAACCAGCAACGACTGCAGGCTGTCGAGAGCGGGTATATCTGTCATCATACCCGTGCCCATGTAGACCATCAACATCGTCGGTACCACGATCTCATTGGCCGGGATGGCGATGATGTAGGCCAGCAGGATCACTCCATCCAGGCCGATCAACAGCCCCAATGGATTGAGGAAGTTGGCGACATGCTGCGCCAGGCTGACCCCTTGTACGTCTATGTTTCCGAGAATCCAGATCGCCGCCCCAGCAGGTACGGCTGTCTGGACCGCCCGCCACAGCACAAAGATTGTCCGGTCGATGAGCGAGGCATACAGGATGCGCCCGAAGTTCGGGCGCCGGTAGGGCGGCAGCTCCAGGGTGAAAGCCGAAGCCTCCCCTTTCAGCAGGCTGCGCGACAGCACCCAGGAGACAGCCAGGGTGAACAACACACCGATCAATACGATGACCACCACTGAGCCCGCCGCAGCGATCGAGGCGAAGGCAGGCGGGAAGCTGGCGGCTACGAACACGGTCCCCAGCATGATCAGGGTGGGGAAGCGCCCGTTGCAGGGGACGAAGTTGTTGGTCAGGATAGCGATCAGGCGCTCGCGCGGCGAGTCGATCACGCGCGTGGCGATCACCCCCGCCGCGTTGCAGCCGAAGCCCATTGTCATGGTCAGCGCCTGTTTTCCGTGCGCCCCGGCCTTCTTGAAAAGAAAATCCAGGTTGAAAGCCACGCGCGGCAGGTAGCCCAGGTCTTCCAGGAAGGTGAACATGGGGAAGAAGATCGCCATGGGCGGCAGCATCACGCTTACCACCCAGGCGAGGCCGCGGTAAACACCATCCCAGATAAAGCCGGTGAGCCACCAGGGCAGGCCCAGGACATTGAACAGTTCTGATCCCTTGTTTCCCAGCCAGAAGAGGCCGGTGGCGATCATCTGCGACGGCACATTGGCGCCGATGACCGTCAGCCACAACACAATAGCCAGCAGCAGCAGCATGATCGGCAAACCGAAGACTGGTGAGGTGACCAGCTGGTCGATGCGCTGGTCAAAATCCAAACGCCGTTCGCCCTTGGGCTGCACGGCGCGCCGGGCAATGTATTCGGCTTCGTTGTATATTGATTTGACCGTCTCATCACGGAAGCCGGCGCTCAGGCTCTTGCGCAGAACTTCAGCCCTGGCGATTACATCCGCAGGTTGGTAGCTTTCTGGTTGGAGGTTTGCAGATGAGGTGGTCATGCTACTGGGCCCCTTCCAATGCGATCTTGCGGCTGAAGGAAGCGTCCGCCCGGCGCTGGCGGGCGACCAGGTCCAGCAGCTCGCCGTTGAGCAAAGCGGCCTGCACCCGGCTGTCGCCATCCAGCAGGCGGATCGCCAACCAGCGGGCATTCGGCGCGCCGGGAGCCATGGACTCGATCATCGGCACCAGCTCGGCTACTGCGTGCTGGAACTCGGGTGTGCCTTCCACGCGGCGCGGCTGGGTAGAGATCTCTCCGCTGATCACCCCCTCCAGGGTGCTGAGCAGGGTATGGATGCCCTCCCCGGTGCGGGCGACTACCGGGATAGCCGGCACGCCCAGGTCACGTGCCAGGCTGCGCGTGTCTACCTCCAGCCCTTTGCGGCGCGCCTCGTCAATCAGGTTGACCGCCACCACCACTTTCTCGGTGATCTCTAACACCTGCAGCACCAGGTTCAGGTTGCGCTCCAGGGCAGTGGCATCGGTCACCACGATCGTACAGTCTGGCTGCCCGAACAAGATGAAATCGCGCGCCACTTCCTCATCCTGGGATGCTGAAAGCAGTGAATATGTGCCCGGCAGGTCAACCAGCTTATAGCGCACGTGGTTGAATTCGAAACCCCCTTCGGCGCGCGTTACTGTTTTTCCCGGCCAGTTGCCGGTATGCTGCTTCAGCCCGGTGAGGGCATTGAACAGGGTGGATTTGCCCGTGTTCGGGTTGCCCGCCAGGGCCACCACCCGGTCGAATTTTTCCAATTTCAATCCCATCTGCGCCAGATGGGTGTTTGCAGGACAGGTCTCACAATCCATGTAAATGTACTCCGGTATCAGGTAAATATGGGCATCGGCCGCCGGGTCAGGCGACCGGTCTTACCCAGATCTGGGCAGCCTGTTCACGGCGCAGCGCCACCAGTGTGCCGCGCACGCGGTAGGCGCGCGGATCGCCGAAAAAATTGCGCATTTCCGCCTCCAGGCGCGCTCCGGGCGTCATACCCAGATCGAGCAGGCGCCGGCGGGTAAAGCCCTGGCAGGCTTCGTCCAGGGCCACGATCTCAGCCTGTGTTTTATCGGGCAGCTCGGAAAGCGGCATAACTCCCTTTTGGGCCATATCCTGGGGCAGGGGGTTGATGTATACATTGGCTGCCACGGCAGGCGCCAATCGAAATTCACTCTCCCCATCGCTCAACAGCAGGCGCTCAGGTCCGGTCTCCAGCACGCGGATCGTCTGTCCCAGGCGCAGTCCTTGCGCCAGGATTTGGGCGTACGCCAGCGGCGGCTCGTCTTCCAGATGCACAATACGCCCTGGCACGTCCACCCTCCAGGCTGTCAGGGGCATGCCCTCAACTTCCGCCAACTGCCCTGAGCGGTCTGGGATCGGGTCTCCGTGGGGATCGCTGATCGGGAAGCCCAGCGAGGCATCCAGCTCGTCGATCTGCTCGGCAGTCATGCCGTGCTCGCGGCGCTCGGCTTCAGAGTGCACTTTCTCCAGCGGCAAGCGCGCTTCGTCTGCCAGATAGCGTTCCCACAAGCGGTGCGCCCGCACGATCTGCAGCGCCCAACGCTCGCCCTGCGAGGTCAGGTGCAGTCCGCCGTCCCGCGAGGCTAGCAGTCCTTGCGCCTCCGTGTGCGTGATCAGCTTGAGTGCCTCCGTAGCGTTGATGTTCATTGCTCCAGCCAGAGCCTCTGGCGAGGCGTGCCGCCCGCTCTGCTCCTGCTGGAGCAGATATTTCAATGCGTCTTCCACTTGCTCGCGCTGGGCGCTCGGGCTGCGCGCCCTCAGGCGCTTCAGCAGGCCAAGCTGCGGGTGAAAGACTGCCGCCAGGATAAAAGCGAAGACCAGGCTTAATACCAGCACCCATCCCGGATTCATAGTACCTCCACGAAGACCTGGCGGGTCACGCCAGGACCCAGCACCAGAGTCTTGCCCTCGATTTGCAGCTGCAGATTGCCATCGAACTCAGAGTAGCCCGTCACTAACAGGCGCGCCTGCGGGGTCAACCCGATCCGGCCCAGATAGCGCAGCAAGCCCGGTGTTTCATCTCCTACGCGCTGGACGATCGCACCCTGCCCGGCGCGCAGCTCGTCCAGGCGCACCCATGCCTCCGGGACGACCTGCAGCTCGCGGGTGGGAATTGGGTCGCCGTGCGGGTCGTGCAGCGGGTTCCCCAGCGCCTGGGCAATGCGCTCTTCGAAATCCTCTGAGATGACGTGCTCCAAGCGGTCAGCCTCATCGTGCACCTCGTCCCAGGCATACCCCAGGTGCTCGTGCAGGTACAGCTCCAGCAGGCGATGGTGGCGGATAACCTCCAGCGCCACCCGCTCGCCCTCGCTGGTCAAGGCTACCCCGCGATGCTTATGGTAGTCCAGCAGCGGAGGGTCGCTGGTTGCCAGCCGCTTGAGCATGCCCGTCACCGAGGCGGGGGTTACCCCCATGCTCTCGGCGATCTGGTTGGTGGAGGCGCGCTCCTCCTGGAGGGTCAGCTCGTAGATGGACTTAAGATAATCTTCGGTTGCGGAAGTAAGGTTTTGTCTCATGGAATTTTAGGACCATCTAAATATTATTTTAGTCATTATATCAAACCGGCAGGCGCGTGTACAGTGACAAATGTCCTATATTTCCCAGTCTAGAGAGCGCTGGCAAGCCCGGCAGTGGTCAGGATAAAGAAGAGTAAGTAAGCGATGTTAAAGCCTGCCCCTTCGGTTAGTTCGGATACCCTGGCTGGCAAAACCTTTTTCAGCCCTGCCCAGAACAGGAAGGCTGTTACCGGGTTAACCACCGCCATCCAGCGCGGGAAAGCCGTGTGGCCTAGCGCCACCAGGACGGAGAACCAGATTGAACCGATCAAAACGCAGCTGAGCAAAAAGGCGTAGGTGATGGTCATGATCTTGCGGTGACGCAGGAACATATCTACCACCACCGGCTGCGATCCGGGCTCCAGCTTATTGAGCGCCTGCACGTATTCGCCCATGTAGATAAACGAGCCGTGCACGAATACACCTACGATCGAAGAACAGCCGAAGAGCAGCGCAGGCGGCAGAGCCAACCCGATCCCGGCAGGCAGCAGCCCCTGGTATACCTGCCAGAAACCCGCCAGCACCAATGGGGTGGCGAAAACTCCCAGCAGCCCGCCCCCCAGCAAACGCCGCCAGGACAGCGCCACCATGCGCTCGCTGCCGGATAACGTCTTGGCGTGGGCCTGCAGGTTGGGATAGTCTGCCGGGTTCACTTTATCAGCCAGCAGGAATACATCTCCCACGGCATAGATCAACGCCCCAAATATGGCCAGAAGGCCGCTGATCCAGATGATAGACACAGTGTTTGTCAGCATAGATACCCTCCCAAAAGTAAATCTTAATCCATTTTCCTGAACGGAGCGATGGTGATGGCTGGCCCGATCGCTCCGTCCAGGAGCTTTTACCGCCCCAACTCCGAGGGCGGTCCTATACGGAGCGCAGGCGCGGCAGGAAACGCCTGCTGTGCTGCATGTAATCGCGGTACTGCTCGCCGAACTTCTCCAGCATGGCCTGTTCCTCCTTCCCTACCCGGCTGGCGACGATCAGCGTCAGCGAGAGCAGGAACACCCCGCCGATGAGCCAGTTTTCGGTCAGCAGGAAGGCAGCCAACAGGTTTATATACAATGCCGTGTACATGGGATGACGCACCCAGCGGTACGGCCCGTCGGTAACCAGCGTGTGCTCATCGCGTACATGCAGCACGGTAGAAAAGTTGCTGCCCAGCGCCGACTGCACCCACCCGATCAGCGGCACGCTCGCCAGGCCCAAAACCAGGCCAATCCACCGCGCCCAGACGGGCAGATCCAGGCGCGCCCAGTCCAGGATCGATGGGCGCAGCATGTACGCTGCAACGGTCAGCATAAATGGGATCCCGAACAGCAGGCGCAGAGCAATGTGCAGCCGGCCCTCCCGGTATTCGGCTCGGCCCTTTGTGCGGTCAGCCAGGCGATGGTAGTAAGCCCGGATAACGGAAAAAACCACAAAAACAGCCACAAAAGCCCAGTGAAAGAACATATCACTCATCTTGCATGCCTCAATTCTGCGGCCTCAGGGCACCCAGTTTTGGGAAATAGCGACCTGTGCGCTGCATGTACTGGCGGTACTCGTCTCCGAAGCGCTCGACCAGGTGTGCCTCTTCGATCGGGGTGCGCGCCATAAGCACCGGCCAGCCGGTTGCCATGACCAGCATGATGAACCAGTTAGCCGCCAGCAGGCTGAGCCCGGCGAAAGCCATGAATCCGACCGTGTACAGCGGGTGGCGCACCCAGCGGTACGGGCCGTGGGTGACCAGGCTGTGCTCCTTGCGGATGATGACGGTGGGGGTTACATTCTTGCCCAGGCTGCTGAACACCCAGTAGATCAGCGGGACCGCGGCAATCATCAAGACCGCCCCGCTCCAGCGCAGCCAGTGGGGCAGCGGCAGGCTGGCCCATGACATCCAGGCTGGATTGATCAAATATGCCAGGGCAGACAGCCACAGCCCCAGCCCGAAGATGCGCCGCAGGGTCAGGATCAGTCTGCCCTCCTGGCTGGTGTCGATCTTATCGCCGGCCCGGTTGGCTTTGCTGCGATAATAAATGGAGATCGACATGGCTGCCACCAGGCATACCACGGCGATCAGGTGGAAAATTGTTTCGTTGCTCATCGGTAAGCTCCATCTCTATAAAATAGTCTAAAAGCTGTCTCAAAAATTGGGTGAAGTGGGGGTGTTTTGCGGCGGCGCAGCCGCCGCAAAACACCCCCACTTACCATAAGGGGCATTTCACTTGATCAACAACCCGGTCACCCACAGGATCAGCATGCCGGTCACGATCCCAGAGAATACGGTGAACGGCATCGGCTGGCGGTCGGTATCTCTCTGGATCAGTTTGGCGATCTCGTAGACCACCTCGAACACCGCCCCAGTGCCGACTGCCAGGAACAGCACGCCTAGCGTTGGCGAAGGCGAGAAGCCGCCAATCCATGCTCCCAGGATGGCAGGCGCCCCACCCACCAACCCCATCAGCGCCAACTGCCGGAGACCGGGGCGGTCGCGCAGCACCGGGGCGATGATCCCCAGACCTTCAGTGATGTTCTGGATGATGAAACCCACCACCAGGAAAGCGCCCAGGGCGATCTCACCAGCGTTATACGCCGCCCCAATGGCTAATCCCTCTCCCAGGTTGTGCAGCCCGATGCCGGCCGCGATCATATACGCCAGCGACAATCGCTGGGCGGCTTCGCTGCGCCCGATGCTCGTCTGGCGGCGGGAGATCGCGTCCAGGAGGAAGAAGGTCGCCACTGCCCCGATGCCGATCAGCCCGATCCCCTGGAATGGGCCAGGCACCTGAACGGACAATTCCAGCGCCTCCGCCAGCGTATCCAGCCCCAGGAAGACCAGCAGACCGGCGGTAACCGCCAGCAGGAAGGTCATGGCGCGCTTGCCGAGCGTACGCAGCGCCGGGAACCACAACAATCCAAGGTAGACCGGGATGACGCCCACATAAACGCCAATCAAGGTGAAGCTCCAGAAGGTGCTGGCGCGCGGCTGCGGGGTGGCAAATGCCACCGGGATATCCACCGCGAATGGGATGGCATTGCTGCTGAACAGGGTGATGCCGTAGGCTTCGCCTGCCGTCCACATGTAATCCAGGTCCACAGTCGCCCGTCCCGGGCGCGAGATGGTTATTGAAGGGGTCATCTAAAAAGTCCACACGGCGTCATTGACGATCACCTGGGCAAGCGTCAAATCTTCCGGCCCAGCGTTGCGCACGTGGATCTCGATGTGCCCTGGCGCCAGCACAGTGCGCTCGATGGAGAGGGCTTCTACCGGTGCCGGTGCGGTCAGCTGCAGCCCGCCGCTGGTGCTCAAGAATAAGGCAATCACCCCGCCCAGGATCACCAGCGGCAGCACCAGCAGCGCTGCTGTGGTCAAGTTGACGCCCTGTGGTTTGGTTTTGGGTACACTTCGATCAGCCATGGCTCATCTCCCTATTCCAGGACCTCGAAGTTGCCCGTCCATCCCAGCTCGGCGAACTCGGTGTTGTGGGCATGGAACATATACAAACCGGGGAACTTATAGCTGAATTCCAGGATGCCGCGCTGCGCCTGGGTCTGCATGATGATATCGGTGTACTCTGCCGGCTCCAGGCTGGTTCCGGTCGGGTAGTATTGGAAGAAGTTGGCATGCAGGTGGAAGGAGTTGATCAGGTCGTACTCCAAGATGTTGACCAGGTAGATGCGCACCTTCTCCCCGACGCGGATGCGGATCGGGTGATTCTGGAAGTGGAATGGGACGGTGTTGACGGCGTAGAAATCGTTGGCATCGTCAAAATCCACGTCAAAGCCGTTCATCACCATGACAAACTCGTGATCTACCGGCGGTCGTCCTTCTTTTGGGTCGATGATGAATGCCCCGTACAGCCCCTTGGCGATGTGGCGCGCCAGTGGAAAGGCATGGCAGTGGTACAGGTGCAGGCCAAATGGCTCGGCGTCGAACTCGTAGGTGAAGGTCTCGCCCGGCTCGATTACCCCTGGACCCGTGCCGGGGACGCCATCCATCTCTGCCGGGTGGATGCCGTGGAAGTGAACGGTATGGGCGTGGGTGCTGCCGTTGCTGAAGTTTATGCGCACGCGGTCGCCTTCCGTGCAGCGAATGGTCGGCCCAGGTACGCGCCCGTTGAACGTCCAGGCTGGGTATTCGATACCGGGCGCGACTTCGATGTTTTTGTTGAAGGCAGCGAAGTTGTACTCGCGTAGGGTCTGTCCGTTCTCCAGGGTGGAGACATCGCCATAGTCGAAATCGGTCAGGATATTGCTGGGGTTGAAACCGTTCTTCTCGTGATCCACCTCACCGACTGTGCCCGGCATGGCATCGTGACCGCTCATCGCCATCTGGTGGGGTGGGGCGGCAGGCGCCGCGCGCACCGCGCGACTGGCTGTGGCACCACCCAGCGCTCCCAGCAGGCCCAAGGCGCTGCCTTTGATGAACCCTCGTCTTGAAATCTTAGCAACCATAAACTTCGCTCCTCTTGTCCCCTAAAACTTGCAACAATCAAATATCGTCACGTCCCAATTTAGGATAAACTAAATTATATTTTAGTCTAATCGCTCGATCTGTCAAGAGGGGAAAATCGATCTTATCTATCAGATATAACTGGGGGTGTCTCCCCACCATCCCGGCAAGCTCTTCACCTGCTCCGGCACCGCAGATTGGCAGGCTCAATTCATTGACAATCGCCTGACAGCCACTTAAAATCAATCCCACATTGTGGGCGCGCGCGCCTCGCCAACGCCGCCCGCCCTTCATATGCCAAAGGAGAGACTATGGATCTGCCAGCCACCAACCAGAAACAGATGGAGGGCGATGTCTACTACCCGTCGCCCGATGTGATCGCAGCTGCCCACGTCCAGGATTACGAGACCCTGTACCGCCGCTCCCTGCAAGACCCAGAAGGTTTCTGGAGCGAGCGCGCCGGAGAACTGGAATGGTATAAAAAGTGGGACAAAGTCCTCGACGACAGCAACCCGCCGTTCTTCAAGTGGTTCACCGGCGGCAAGACCAATATCGTCCTCAACGCCCTGGATCGTCACCTGAAAACTTACCGTAAGAACAAGCTGGCCCTGATCTGGGAGGGCGAGCCGGGCGACAGCCGCTCTTTTTCTTATTTCGCCCTCAGCCGGGAAGTATGCAAGTTCGCCAATGTGCTGCGCAGTATGGGTGTGCAGAAAGGCGATATCGTCACCATCTACATGCCGCGCATTCCAGAGATGATCTTTGCCATGCTGGCTTGCGCCAAGGTCGGGGCAGCGCACAGCGTGGTGTACGGCGGCTTCAGCGTAGAGGCCCTGGCGGAGCGCATCCAGGACGCCCAGAGCCGGGTGCTGATCACTGCCGACGGTGGCTGGCTGCGCGGCAAGATCGTTGGCCTGAAGGACATCGCCGACGAGGCCATCTCCCGCCAGGCGACCATCGAGCATGTCATCGTCGTCAAGCGCACCGGGCAGGATATCTACATGGAATCGGGCCGCGACTACTGGTACCACGACCTGATGGGCCTGCCGATCGCCAACAGCCCCTACTGCAGCACCGAGATGATGGATGCCGAAGACCCGCTCTTCATCCTGTATACCTCCGGTACTACCGGGCGTCCCAAGGGCGTGGTGCACACGCACGGCGGCTACATGGTCTTCACCTACACCACCCTCAAGTACGTCTTCGATATCAAGGACGAGGACCGCTGGTGGTGCGCTGCCGATCCGGGCTGGGTCACCGGGCACAGCTACATTGTCTACGCACCCTTGATCACCGGGGCGACCAGCTTCATGTACGAGGGCGCGCCTAACTACCCCTACCCAAACCGCTGGTGGCGCATGGTCGAGAACTACGGCATCTCCATCCTGTACACCGCTCCCACCGCCATCCGCGGCCTGATGCGCTTCGGCGACGCGTGGGCTAAGCGCCACGACCTGAGCAGCCTGCGCCTGCTGGGCAGCGTCGGCGAGCCGATCAACCCGGAGGCCTGGCGCTGGTACCATACCGTAATCGGCAAGGAGCGCTGCCCGATCATGGATACCTGGTGGCAGACCGAGACCGGCGGTTTCATGATCTCGCCTCTTCCTATCACGCCCCTCAAGCCCGGCTCAGCCACCCGCCCGCTGTTCGGCATCGACGCCGATGTAGTGGATGACAGCGGCAAGCCCGTCCCGCCAGGCGAGGAGGGCTACCTGGTGATCAAGAAACCCTGGCCCGGCATGCTGCGTACCATCCTGAACGATCCCGAGCGCTACAAAAGCCAGTATTGGGGCAAGTACGGGAATATGTACCAGGCGGGCGACTCCGCCCGCAAGGATAAGGATGGCTATTTCTGGGTCATCGGGCGCATAGACGACGTGATCAAGGTCAGCGGCTACCGCCTGGGCACCGCCGAAGTGGAGAGCGCCCTGGTCAGCCACCCATCTGTGGCTGAGGCAGCTGCCATCGGCCTGCCGCATGAGATCAAGGGTAATGCCATCCACGCCTATGTGATCCTCAAAGCCGGGGTGGAAAAGAGCGATCGCCTGGCGGAAGAGCTGCGCGCCCATGTGGCGCATGAGATCGGCCCCATTGCCCGCCCGGATGAGATCACTTTTGTGGACAGCTTGCCCAAAACCCGCTCCGGCAAGATCATGCGCCGGCTGCTGAAAGCGCGTGCCCAGGGTTTGCCCGAAGGGGATATCAGCACGCTGGAAGAGTAAGGGTTATTGTTTTAGGATTTCCGTAGTTCGGGGGTGTTTGGGCGGGCGTAGCCCGCCCAAACACCCCCGATTACCCCTCGAGCGCATAACTGCTATGTTTAATAAAGCAGCCCGTGAAGGCCTCCACGGGCTGCTGCTTATTATTGATGCTTCCCGCTTCCGTTACTTCACTACCATCGGCAGGTAAAGCCCCCTGGATGGCAGGGTCGCACTGACCTCAGCGCTGAATGCCGATACCGCCCCACCTGCGTCGAAGGTTTGTACCACGTAATAGTAAGTCGTCCCACCTTGCAGCAGCAGGTCGGTGTACAGGGTGCGGGTGGTCTCGCCAACCAGTTCATACGGACCGCCCGAGGTCAGGCTGCGCAGAACGCGGAACCCAGCAATCCCGGGCATAGCCGGCGCCTGCCAGGCAACTTGCAAGGCGCGGCCCTCTGTTGGGCTGGGCTGGATGTAGACCATCTTCGGGACCAGCAGCTGGCCAAGGGAAGCGGCGGCTGTATCATTGGCGGTATTGATATTGGCGCTGCTGGCTGTAACTTTGGCATACACCGGTTGGCTGCCGGCTTCTGCCGCCACCGTGAAGGTGATGGTCTGCGACTGGTTGAAGGCCAGATCGCCAATCGGGATATAATCGATCAGTGTTCCGCCCGGATCCTCGCCGGAGTACAGGCTCACTACCACGCCCTCGGCGATCCCGCGCCCGATATTACGGACGGTGGTTGTCACCATGACAGTGGCGCCAGGGTCGGCATGGTACTGGGAGACCTGCAAGCCGGGGTCTAATGCCGGGTCGGCTCCCGGCTCAATGAGGGCCGATTCGACCGGATCGCTGGCAGTGCTGAGCTGAACTGATCCCAGGTCGGGATGCACGCCAGTCGAGGCGGCTTTCAGCGGGGAGGCAGCCAATATTGTCTGGCTGCTCAGCGGCGCCGAGCGGTTGACATCCAGGAAGACGGCTTGCGAACTGGCCTGGTTGATTGCCAGCGCAGGCTGCCAGTGCTGGCGGGCCTCATCGGTCAAGTAGAGCGGCGGATAGGCCTCGCCGGTATCCTTGAGCTGGCTGTACGCCATTTGACCCAGCTCCCCATTGGTAGAGACCGCCCCAAAGCGGCGCATGAGCACCAGCGCCTCTCCATCCGGACCGACATCCAGCCGGGGCTCTTCCACCCGCACCGCATCCCCATTAACATCCAGCACCGGGAACTTGCTCCAGCCGCTCCCATAGTCGCGGCGGGCAGTCTGCAAGACGCCCGTATTTCCCAGGCCTCCACTGCTGCCGCTCTTGTCGTTGTTGCGGACGATGTATGTCATGTACACGTCCTGCCCGCCCGGTATAAAGGCCACCTGGGGTGCCTCAGCACGCAGCGGCAAGCTGTTGGTGGCATCTTTCTTCCACGTCGTGCCGTCCCAATCGAAGACCTCGATGTGCCGGTCGCCGGTGGTGCCCAGGTCGCCATCTCCATCCACAGTCCAGGCCAGCACGCGTTCGGAGTTACCAGAAACCTCCTGCCGGTCGACGCTGACCTGGTAATTGGAGGCCTCCAAGACGGAGCCGTTGAGCAGCTCCACATCCGTCCAGCTGCTGCCGTTCCACTCTCGTACGGCGATGCGCCAGTCCAGGCGGGTCCCCAGATTCTCGTCTGTATCACTCAGCCAGGCGAGGGTGATCCCCTGATTGTCTCCAGCGATGGCAGCCTGCCCGTCCGGCAGCAGGTCGTTCGTCAGCCGTACGGGCGCGCTCCACTGCGAGCCGTCATACGTGGCGTAGTAGATCTCCTGGCGTTTCAGGATGGCATTCAAGTCTTCACCGGCAGCCTCTTCTTCGACCAGGGAGATGGGATTCTCGGTCCAGGCCACCATGGCCCTTCCATTTGGTCCGTAAAAGGCGGCTGCCGGGTCCTGCACCATGTGGGCGCCATCTGTGAGGGCGGCAGCGGCTCCCCACTGTTCGTTTGCCGCGTCCCAAAAGCGTGCCATCACCCGGGGCGCCGGGTTGGGTGCATCGGGTGCGCTATCTTCAATATACGCAGCCAGCATGCGCCCGCCGGGACCACTGGTGACGCTGGGCGCTGCCAGCAGGCGCGGGGGATCCTGCGACGGCGCGTTGGGGGACTGCATCCCATTCTCCAGCGCGTGGCAGATGCCTTCGGTGTAATCCAGCAGCACCTCCGGGTCTGAGCTCCAGGAGCCGCTGGCAAAGAGCAGGTTGGCGCGCACCCACAAATAAAAGGTGACTTTGAGCTTCATGCAGGGATCTGGCATCCAGACGTAACGATCATCGTTAGAATCCATCTGAATGGGAAAACGCACTTCCGCTTCGGTGTGGGCAGTACCGCCGGCACTTGCCACGCCGAACAAAGCATCTATGATCACTTCGATATCCAGGCTCGGACGGACGTTGATCGACCCCAGCGCGCTGACTTCAGGCGCCAGCGGGCGGATTGTCCCCTGGTAGAGCATATCTCCATTGATGTTCAGAGAGATGCTGACCCGCAAGTTTGCCAGGCCGGCCGCAGAGAAGATCACGCCTTCGTAAACAGGAATGGTCTCTGAAAAATCAAACAGGGTGGTGGGTGGAATGTCGTAATGAACCTGGCGCAGCCGTTCGACCAGGTCTGTGCCTACCTGCTGAAGTGCAAAGGCTGGGATGCCGCTGCTTGGAGCGCTGGCACGGATGCCGGTTGGCAAGCTGCTGCCTTCCGGCAGCAGAGGTGCCGTGTTTTTGATGGCGTCGACTATGTTCATCGGGCTCGAGCGAGAGCGCACGTGCAGCATTTGGAAGGTGACATTCCCATCCAGGTCCAGCGTGCCGACCATGTTATAGGCTGATCCGCCGTTGATATTTTCCACTAACCCGAGGTAATCGAGAGCCGGAGGCGGGTCCGGAAAGGTCACCGGCAGTTTTTTCTCGCCATCGATCGAGAAGAACGGAATGATGATTGGGTAGCCATCATAATTTGAATGTATTTTCACATCGAACACATACTGGTTTCCATCCCACACCAGGTCGTTCACCCGCCGGTCGTTATACCCCTGGAGGGGGTTGATCTGCATGGGGTGCTCGATGATGTGCACGCGCCGGGAGGCGAATTCGACCTGGCAGCCCTGGGTAGGGTAGGAGACTATCGGCTCAAAACTGAAATCACGTATGCCAACGTCAGCATCAGCCACCCAACGCGAGAATTCGTACGTTGACCCCGAGGCAGGTGGGTCGACCGCTGCAAACACCCATTCTCCGCCGTCGTTCTGATCGACCTTGACCGCTATCAGGCCCAGGGTGGCGCCGTTGATCACCTGCATATCCACCTGAAATACAACTTTAGGTCCGGCTTCGGTGTAAGGCCAATAGTTGGCGTAAGAGCCAAAGTCGAAGATGCTGGTTGCCTTACCGGTGGGCGTCAGGCGTACGGCAACCACGCTGGCTTTGGTGCACTGCTCGTACGGGACGGGGTTGAAAGTCGCCTGCTGACCGCTCCGGACTATCACCGTCCCATTCTGCACCGGTACGGGAACGCTTCCCGCTACTCCGGCAGTATATGTGCCGGGCGGCACATTGTTCAATGTGAACGTTCCATTGTTTTGGATTGGTACACCGGCAACGATATTTCCTTGCTGGTCATATAGATTGAGGGAAGCGTCTATCGCTGACGGCAGGGCAGGCGAACGGTTGGCGACGCCTGTCAGAGGCAGGGCGCCAGACAGGCTGCCTGGAGTGGGCGCGTCGACGCTGATAACGACGCACTCGAAGGCAGCCAGGTCGGTTCCGGTCACAGCCGCGCACACCCGCCCTGGCCCTGGTGAGAGGGTATCTGGAATATGGATGGCGGCATTGTAATCTCCGCTTCCATCCAGGTCCACGACCTGCAGGGTTGCCGTCGTCTCCTCGTCCAGCCAGACCAGGCGCACGCCCGGATACGGTGCCACGCCCTGTCCGGAAACTGCCAGCGCTGCCCCCGGGAGACCGTGGTTCGGGGAAACCTGGATGGTCGGCTTAGGGGCACCCTGGATCGGCGCGGGGATGCTATCCGGCCTGAACGCGGACGCGGGGGATGCGCCCTGCGGCTGGGCAGGGGGATTGACAGCCGATCTGGCAGGCAGGCTGCCCGTCAGGAATATAAACAACAGAAAAATCAGACCTATCCGTTTCATCTATTTCCTCCTCATTTGGATAAGAACGCTGATACAGGCTATGGGGAATTATCAATTTCCCTTGAGGCCATCCTTTCACACCCGCACCGGATGACCACCGCCGCATATTATACAAAGAAATGGGAAATATAACGTTAAAACATTCAATATCTCTGATTTACAGTTGTGCTGCTGCCCGTAGACCGGCATGTATAAAAATAGATTTCTGTCCACTCCAGGCATGAGCATTCTCACTAGAAAATGGCAACAAATAGTATATAATGATTGCAGGCATCCTGTGGGGGGATTCCTGATTGCTGGTACAGATTGCGAAGAGACTCCACGAATTCTTTTACTGGTAAATCTATAACGACAGGAGGTGACCCGAGATCGACTGATTACTTTATGCTGCTTACCTTCAAGTAGATATAACAAAAATTCAACCACTTTCACCGCATGAAAGACATACTAGGAGATATAGATGAGAGCTAAATGGACCCTATCACTCGTTTCCTTTTTCGTCCTGCTCGCGATCGTGTTCTCGCCTGTACTGGCTAACACCCAGGTTCCCAATCAGGCGGTCAGCACCGCTCCGGACGAAACCGTCACCATCACCCTGATGCACCACAATGACTTCCACGGCAACCTTGACCTGGCTGGCAGCAACCCCGGCATGGCGCGCCTGGCCTATAAGATCAACGAGGTGCGAGCTGAGGTGGGCATCAGCAATACGCTTCTGCTGGATGCCGGTGACATCATGCAGGGGACGCTGTTGTCGAATCTGTTTTACGGCGAGTCGACCATCGACGTATATAACTACGTTGGTTACGATGCCTCCACGTTCGGCAACCATGAATTCGACTGGGCGCAGAGCGTTTTAATCAGCCGGACCCAGCAAGCGGAATTCCCCTTTGTCACCTCCAATATTGTCGTCGATGACACCGACGATTGCGCCACAGCCGGTTGGGAGACCCCCGCATGGGCCACACCGTGGATCACGCGCACCGTCGGCACTGGCGCAGATACTGTGACAGTGGGCATATTCGGCGTTACAACTCAGGAAACCCCCTTCATCACCCTGGCTGGCAACACCGCGGGCCTGTGTTTCAAAGAGCCTACCGACTCGATTACTCACTATTATGATGAAGTCGTCGCGGCGGGCGCCGAGGTGCTGGTAGTGCTCAGCCACCTGGGTTTCACCGATGGCGGCTACGGCTACGGTTTTGATGTTTACGGTGACCAGACCCTGGCGGTCAACCTGACCGAAGCCGGCATGCCGGTGCATCTGATCATCGGTGGGCACAGCCACACCGATCTGGAATTCGCGGTTATCCCGGAAGGGACCGAGACCACAGTTGTCTCAGCGCATTACGCTGGGCGCAAGCTGGGCCGCGCCGACATCACCGTCGATAAGGATACGGGTGATGTCAGCATCGCCTGGCAGCGCATCGTGGTCGGAACCGGCGACCCGCAGGACCCAGGTGTCCTCGCCCGCATCGCCCTATGGTCCAGCGATCCCTGGTATCAGGCTGAGATCAACCGTGTGATCGGCTACACCAATGTAAACATCACGCGCAATTACAACGGCGATTCGGAGATGGGCAAGTTCATCAACGATGCCATCTACGGCGACCTGAACAACGATGCTGTTACCGAGAACGACGTGGACATGGTGTTCAACAACGCGGGCGGCTTGCGCGCTGACATCACATTCCCCATAACGGGAACCCTGCCATACACCCTCACCCACGGTATCCTGTACAGCGTCCTGCCCTTCGGCAACCAGACAGTTGTTGGCGATATGACCGGTGCACAAATTGTCGAGCTGCTTAACCAGAGCGCTACCCTGTTCAAAGGCGCGCTCCAGGTGTCAGGGATCGAATACAAATTCTATCGCTACACGGATTCTGGCGGGGCAGTTTATGCCTGGGGAGCCTACGATATCGAGGTTTGGGATAAGGCCACCAGTGCCTTGGTGCCTCTCGATCTGACGAAGACCTACCGTATCGCCACCAACGAGTTCCTGGCCCCTGCCGGTCAGGACGGCTATATCCCCTTCAAGTACTTCGCAAATTACACGTACTGGGGAGATATGTTGGATGGCGTGGAGCGCTTCGTGAGCACGGCTTACCCGATCTCCGATCCATACGACGAAACGCTGGATGGGCGCATCACACGCAATGGCACAGATACTTACGATCCGGATGATCTTCTCCAGGTCGTGCCGGTCACTGTCCTGCACCACAACGATTCGCACGGACGTTTGGCTCCTGCTTACGCCCAGCTGGCGACGCTGATCAACCTGGAACGGGCCAAGAATCCGGACCGCACGCTCCTGCTGAGCGCTGGCGATAACATCCAGGGCGACTCAATGATGTATTACTTCAAGTCAGCCTTCACAGGCTTCTCTGCGGATGGGACGCCGCTCCCGCTCGCCCAGCAGACCCACCCACTCATTGCTGCCTTCAATGCCATGGACTATGACGCCATGACGTTAGGCAACCACGAGTTCAACTTTGGCAGCTACATCTTCACCGGCACACTCGGGCAGGCGGCATTCCCCATCCTGCAGGCAAACATCGTGGACGACGGAACTTACGGCCTGGACGAAGTCCCAGTTCAAGATTACATCACCGTCACGTTGCCGGTGACAGCCGGACGACCGGATGTAGACCTGGCAGTGCTGGGAATCGGCAACCACCGCATACCGAACTACGAGCTGCCCAGCAACATCCCCGGCCTGACCTTCACCAATCCGATCACGGAAGCCCTCAACCAGGTGCCCGACCTCGAAGATGCCAATGACGCCGTGGTTGCGCTTACCCACATCGGATTTACCACCAATCCAGCCAGTATCGAGGTGGATAACAACGTCGATACCAACCTGGCTGCGCAGGTCGCCGGGATCGACGCCATCGTCGGCGGACACAGCCATACCGATCCGACCAAGCAGACGGCTGCTTCGGGTGAATACAAGTTCCTGCCGGCCATGCTTGCCAACCCGGACGGGAATCCTGTGCTCGTCACCCAGTCGAATCGCTACAATACATATCTGGGCGAAGTTGCCCTGGGCCTGCTGCCTGACGGTCTGGGTGGTTATGAGGTCGTCGCTCGCGCCGGGACAAACATCCCCGTTAGCGCTTCCACGGTGGAGGATCCAGTAATCAAAGCCATCGTGGATCCCTACGTCGCGCTGTTGGCTGAATACAACAACCGGGAGCTTGGGGAGACGCACTACCCGCTGGACGCGCTGGAGGCCTTCACCCAGGAGACCAACGCTGCCAACCTGCAAGCCGATGCTGCTGTGTGGGAGCTGGCCCAGAACGGGATCGATGTGGATTTCCACATCTCTGGCGCCATGACCAATCGCATGGTGGCGGAGTTTGCTACCCCAATCTCTCCGACGACGTTGCTTGTCAGCGACATGTTCACTCTCATGCCGTATGAGAACTCGCTGGTCACGATGCAGATCAATGGGCCGCAGCTCAAGGCGATACTGGAACGTGGCTACCGCAACTACTACTACTACAAGTATGTTCCAGACTTCGGCGGCTACTCCTACTACACCACCTGCATGCTGGATATCAACAGCGTCGGCAAGATCACCTACCGCGATACATATCCCGCGCTGCCAGATGGCAACAATGTGCTGTCTCTGGAAGCAAACGGGGAAGTAGTAGACTTCGACGATGCGGATACCTACTATCACGTCTCGACGGTCAACTACCTGGCGGCGGGATCGTGCAACTTCAACGATGGCGGTGTGTCCCTGTGGCCGCTCGATCAGATCGAGCACGACACGCAGTACTACGTGCGCGACGCGGTCATCGGCTACATCATGGACCAGGAAGTCATCGCACCAACCATCGAAGGGCGGCTGGTGTTCTTGACCCCTGGGATCTACCTGCCGTATATCTTCAATCTGTTCGAGTTAGCTGGCCAGTAGTTAGCCCTTAGTATCAACAAGACACACCCCGATCAAATTCGGGGTGTGTCGTTTTGATTAATTGACCCTCAAGAGCGTTTTGGGGATTTGTCTCAATTTTCGCCAATCTTCTCCCCCTTCCCGGGGGAAGGGGGTCGGGGGGATGAGCAAATTACCGATTGGGGCGCTTATTCTCCGCTGCCAGGCGAGCGGTTTCCTGAATGCGTTTTGCGCGCGTTTCCGGGCGCCTGGCGGTGGTGATCCACAGTAGGGCGTTGCGTTTTATATAGCGCGGGAGCGCATCCCAATTCTCACGGGCCTTCCCGTGGGCTGCCAGAGCTGCTTCGAGGTCTGGCGGGATTTCAAGCGCCTCCACGCCATCCAGCGCATACCAGGAGCCATCTTGTTTCGCCGCCTCGACTTTTGCCAGCCCTGCTGGAGCCATCCGCCCAGCCGCGATCAGCTTCTCCACGCGCCCTTTGTTCGTCCTCGCCCAGCCGGATCCGGGCCTGCGCGGCCCATACCACAGCATCGTGCGCTCGCCATCCAGCTTCTTTCCTTTGCTGTCCACCCAACCGAAACAAAGCGCCTCCTCTACTGCCTCCTCGTACTCGATGCGTGGCTTGCCGCTGGTTTTACTGTAGCTGATCAGCCAGATGCCTTTTGCCTGATTGTGATTCTGCTCCAACCAGGCGCGCCACTCCGCGCGGCTTTTGGGATGGATTGAGTTTGCCGGTATTCCGTCTGCACGGCTCATTTGGTAATATTACGCATGTGCTCGACGGATTGGTGCACCAGATCCTTCAGGACTGCCTGATCGACATCTCCCAACTTCTTGATATACAGGCACGATTTCCCGGTCGAGAACTTTCCCAGGCGCTGAAGCAGCTCACCGTACTGGTCGAATCCCGGCATTATATACAGGGTCAAGTTCTGTTTGCGAGGCGAGAAACCGACCAGGAGCCAGTCCCCTTCTTGTCCGCTGGCATAGCGGTAGTGGTAGCTGCCGAACCCAACGATACTGTCTCCCCACATCTTAGCTTCCTCACCGGTGACCTGCTGCATGATCTCCAGGATAGTGAAGCTGTCCTGGCGCTTTCTTTCGTCCGGTACACCCTTCAGGAAATCCACAACGCTGCGGTCGTTCACTTTAGTTTTAAGCTCAGCCATCATCGGCTCCTTCGGTATACGGGTCTTGGAGCAATGTTGATAAATAAGATGCCAGATAGCGATTATAGCATACCCGCACTAAGGCGATGGCCGCGCTAACTCTGGTCGTCCTTGCGCCGTGACCATACCCACAGCAATCCGATACCCAAGACAGCCAGGATCGCCAGGCCTCCAATCGTCACATAGGAAGCCATTCGACCGGGCGACGCGATCTGCGCCTCGGCAGCCGCTGCTGAGGGCGCGGCAGTGGGCAGAGATGTGCTGGCGCTGGCAGCAGGTACCCCGGTCCGCGTTGGATCTGGCGATTTGGGCGTCACGGTTGGATCCGCGGCAGTCTCAGTCGCGGTCGGATTTACCATATTGGTTGCGGTAGGCAGCGCCTCCCGGGCTCGCCAGCGGGCGATATTAGCGGATGGCACCCCTCCCGCCACGCCAAAGCTGCCGCCGGCGTATAAATCCCTACCGGAACCGGCCAGGGACGTGACCAGCGCATACTCCCCTTCGCCGCCGATGCCGCTGCCCAGCGCGCTCCATGCAGATCCATCCCAGCGGGCGATACGATTGGCCGGCAACCCATCCGCGGGGTTGAGCCAATCGAAGCTGGCGGTAGCAAACTCGCCGCTGGCGTACAAATTGCCATCCCCATCCACGACCAGGGCATGCACGAAGTTGTCGACCCCACCATCCAGGCTGTTCCAGGCTGAGCCATCCCAGCGCGCCAGGTAGTCGGTAAAAGCACTGTCACCCGGGGTGATGGAGAACATGCCGCTGGCATACAGGTTATCCTGGCTGTCGATCGCCAGTGCATACACGCTGCTGGCCCCATCGCCCAGCCCGCTCCAGCTCCCTCCGTCCCAGCGAGCAATTCCATTGACCTGCACGCCCCCAGTGGATGTGAACCACCCGCCAGCATATAGATTGTTCCCCGAATCAACGACCAGAGCGTTCACCTGCCCATCCAACCCGGCGCCCAACGCTCTCCAGGCAGATCCATCCCACTTGGCGATATTTCTGGCTTCCACCCCGCCTGCCCGGTTGAAATCGCCGCCCGCGAAAAGGTTCCCCCGCCCGTCGACTGCCAGCGCCATCACTACCGGGCTTCTGTGCTCGGCCTCCATTCCGCTGCCCAGGGCGCTCCAGGTCGAGCCATCCCACATGGCAACGCGGCTGGCGCTCACATCTCCGGCATTGGTGAACTCGCCGCCCGCGTATAGGGCGCCGTCCTCTCCCACCACCAGGGCATGTACGGCGGCACCCACCCCGCTGCCCAGTGCGTCCCAACTCTCACCATCCCAGATCGCTACGCGGCTGGCAGCACGGCTGCCAGCCATACTGAAATACCCCCCGGCGTACAGCTCGTCGCCAGTGCCCACAGCCAGGGCGTCCACCTCAGCGTTCATCCCGCTACCGGAGCCCTCGCTCCATCCGCTCCAAGCAGTCCCATCCCAGCGGGCCAGGTGGTGCGCCGCTTTGCCCTCCGCCTGGGTGAAGAATCCGCCGGCATACACCTGCCCGTCGGCGCCCGTCGCCACGGTGAACACCCGCTCGTTCACCCCACCGCCCAATGCGCTCCAGGCAGCGCCGTCCCAGCGCGCCAGATAGCTGGCTTCCACATCACCGATCGAGCTGAACCACCCGCCGGCATACAGATTGCCGTCTGCATCCATTGACAGGCTGAAGATCGCTGGCGTGTCGCCTGCCGGTGGGCTGCCCAGCGCGCTCCAGCTAGAGCCATCCCAATGGGCTATAAACTGTGCGCTTGTCTCGCCTGCCCGGCTGAACGCCCCCGCCGCATACAGATTCCCATCTGCGTCGACCGCCAGCTCATCTACCATAGCATCCATACCACCGCCCAGCCCATTCCAGGCAGCACCATCCCAGCGGGCTATGTAGCTGGCAGTGGCATCACCCGCGGCGGTGAATTCACCGCCTGCATAGACATTGCCCTCGCCATCCACCGCAACCGCGTACACCGTGCTGTTGATCCCGCTGCCCAGCAGCACCCACCGGTCGCCATCCCAGCGGGCGACGTAACCGATATATTGGTCAGTCTGGATCAAGTAGAAGTAGCCGCCGGCGTACAGGCGATCCTGACCGTCCACGACCAGGTCAGTGACGATCGGGTTGCTGTCCCTTCCTTCGGCCAGGCTGTCCACCAGGCTGCCCAGCCCTGCCCCAACGTTGCTCCAGGCTGAGCCATCCCAGCGGGCGATAGCCGTGTCGGGGAGGCTGTCGCTGGCGGTGACCAGGATGTCGGTATAGACGTTGCCGCGCGAGTCGACTGCCAGGTTGTTGACAATATTCTCAATGCCGCTGCCCAGCGCTGACCATTCAGATCCATCCCAGTGGGCGATATGATTCACCACCAGTCCAGCGATGCTGGTGAACTCGCCGCCCGCATACAAGTTGCCCTGCCCATCGACCGCCAGGGCATACACCACACCGTCCAGCCCGCCTGATGCGAATTCCTCTGCCCCGTCGCCGTCGCCCGCTGTCTGGGCAGAAACCGCCTGCCTTCCCGGCGAGATCGCCATGCAGCTTACCATAAATAAAAGCGCGGCAATAAGGTATCTCTGGGGTATGAATTTCATTATCTTTGCTCCGGCCCCCTGGAATGGTTAAGGACGACTTACTCTTCCCCCAGCCTGCTTACTCTGCCGCGCACCAGCCAGAGCGGCACGATGGCCACTACCAGGCAGGCGGCCCCTCCCAGGATCAGACCGGCTGCCTGCCCAACCGCCTCCGACCAGCCCATCAGGCTCGCCAGCAGCGCCGGTCCAAAGAACAGCACCAAACTGACAGCCAGGAACACAAAACTTGCCAGCGCGCCCAGGCACCCGCTGGTGCCCTGCGAGATGCGGCGCGGGTCCTCCCAATTGAAATTCGCCCCCACCACGCCGAACGCCAGGTTCAGCCCGGCTGTCGCGCCAATAATCAGGCAGACCGCCGCCATACTGAAGAGCACTGTCCCCAAACTCGTGCCCTGCACCAGCGAGATGATCACCAGGAATCCCCAACCCAAAGCCAGGGTCGGCAGGTACGCCACCAGAAACTTGGCGCTGAGCAGTTTTGCCGTGCTGATTGGGGCGGCCTTCAACATCCAATAGCTCTTGCCTTCTTGCGAGAAACCCATTGCCGCCAGCCGCGAGAGCAGCGACCAGCTGACAAACAGCGAGATGCCCACGTTGCCATAGACCGCCAGGTTTTTCATGGCTTCCATAAATACTGGCGGCGCTTCGCCACGCCCGGCTGGCGGCTCGCCGCCGCTCCGCAGCAGCATGAAGGCGTACACGATGCCCAATATCAGGGGCGTGACCAATTGGGACATGCTGCGCAGGTCTCGCCGCAGCATCAGCAAGTCCTTTGCCAGGATGGCGCTCACTGCAGGGGACACGATTCTGCTCAAAACACCTGCCCGGGCCGCAGAGCGCACTACCGGGCGCTGAGCGCGGGCGGCTTTCTTGCGTGTGCTGATCTGCACGCTGGCCCAGCCGGAGTAGTACAGCCGCTCGGCAGTCGCCAGGGAAAGCGCAGATATACCCCCCGTCAGCCCCAGGGTAAGCAGCAGCAGCCCCATACCGCTCAGCCAGCGCCCTTCACCGATCTCCACCAGGCTGCGCCCAGCCCACGCCAACGGTGACCAGGCTGTGTTAAGGCGCGTGGTCATGTTAATAGCCTGCACGGCCTGATCAGCGGAGACATCACCGTAGTTCATAAATTGTCCCGACTGCGAGCAGGTGAACGACACGATTGCGACCAGAAAGCCGAGCACTTCTGCCACCCGCCGCGCCGGGAAGATTCGCACCACTGCCATTACCAGCAGGCTGGCCAATCCAGCCGCCGACAGCGCCAGGAATGCCAGCACCACCAGCACCAGGGGGTAATAGAGCAGGTTATACCCGCTCGAAGCCCCCAACCCGTACAGTACCGGCAGGCCGAACAGCAAAATCAAGCTGAAGTTTGGCAGGATGGCCTGCAGCAGCTTGGTGATGAAAACCGCCCGGATTGGCACCGGGGCGCTGAGTAAGAATTCCATATCCCCTGCCAGGTATAAAGCCTGCAGCAGCACGCCGAAGCTGGTCATCAGGATGCCGATAAATGCCATCGACACCACCACCACCGGCACACTTTCAAGAAAGGGTTTGATATCGCCCACAAACTGAGCCAGATCAGGGGAGCGCAGGAAGCGCAGCATCAGCCAGCTCAGTACGAAAGCCAGCGCCAGGCCGCCCACCACCAGCAAGCCCAGGATGATGGTGGTGATTTTGCCCCGCAGCTTGCCGCGCCGGAACCCGCTGGCAAAGATCACCCAGCGCAAGCGTAGCAGCTTTCCCACGCTGCGCCACATGTTCGCGCCTGGCTGAACGTGATCCAGAGCTGCGCTTGTCATCCCAGCACCTCGGCAATCTCGGCGTATTCGGTGCCCCCGGTCAGGCCCAGGAAGATATCTTCTAAACTGGTCTCACCCTTGCCCAGCGAGCGCAGCTCTTCCATGCTGCCAACCGCGATCAGCTTGCCCTGATTGATGATCCCGATCCGGTCGCACATACGCTCGGCGATCTCCAGGATATGCGTCGATAGAAATACGGCTGCCCCCCGGTTAGCTATCTGGCGCAGCATGTCTTTTATCAACCGCGCCGAGCGCGGATCGAGCCCCACGGTCGGCTCGTCCAGCACCAACACCCTGGGATCATGCATCAGCGCTGCCGCCAGGGATGTCTTCTGCTGCATGCCGTGGCTGTAAGAATCGATCGAATCGTCCCCGGCTTCTACCAGGCTGAACAGCCTGAGCAGCTCATCGATACGCCGCTCGACCTGCTGGCGGTCGAGCTCGTACAAGTCGCCCACGAAGCGCAGCAGCTCCCTGCCTGAAAGCTTGGGATAGAGATTGGGCGTATCCGGAACATAGCCGCTGGCGGCTTTAGCCAGCAGAGGCTGCGCCTGGACATCATACCCCGCCACCTTGACGCTCCCCGAAGTGGGCTGCAGCAGACCGACGATCATCTTGATCGTGGTCGTTTTGCCTGCTCCGTTCGGGCCCAAGAAGCCAAACACCTCCCCGCTGTAGACATCGAAGCTGACGTCATCGACAGCAATCTTGTCTCCGTAGCGTTTGACCAGATTCTTTGTTTCGATTAAGGCTGCACTGCCGGTCCCGTTCGCCATAGAGCTTCGCTCCTCATGATTGTTGTCTATTGGCACCTGATTGCGTGGGTTTATTATACACTCCAGGAATGCCTATCTCCTCGCCGTATGCAAGGTTTTCACTGCACCTTTCTCGACCACTCCAAACCCCTTCGTGAGAAAGCCATGTTCTTTCTGCCATGCACGGTTGACCCCAACCGGGAAGTGTGGCATAATCCCGCCTACCAGATTTTATAAAGGCTTTGATGGAAACGAGTATGCCCGCCGGCTACACGGAGCGGCGGTCTGCCAGCGACCCCGGGATGGTGCGAGCCGGGGCAGACCAGCGGGCTGAAAATCCTTCCGGAGCCGCAAGTTGAACGGGGCAGGTAATTGGTAATCAGGAATCAGGCAATTAGGCTTTTGGTCGCCTAATTACCTTATCGACCAATTACTATTTACCAATTGCCTTTACCCCAGTAAACACGCCGGACTCGCCAGCCGTTATCCAGGGCAGGAGTATAGACCAGGAAACAGGTCTGTACCCACTAAGGTGCCTGCATGCTGCAGGAACCAGGGTGGTACCGCGCGAGTGGCCCGACCAGCTCACTCTCGTCCCTGAATTTGGGACGAGAGTTTTTTCATTTCGAGAATGGAGAGTAGAGAATAGAGATTCGTAATAAGACAATTCTCGAATCTCGACTCTCTATTCTCGCAGCCAAGGAGATCTTATGCCTTTCAACGAAATTCCCGCCAAAATCGATTTTCCCGCCCAGGAGCGGGAGCTGCTCGCCTTCTGGAAACGAAGCAACGCCTTCCAGAAACTGCGCAGCCTGCATGACCACGACCCGCACTGGTCGTTCATTGACGGACCCATCACTGCCAACAATCCGATGGGTGTGCACCACGGTTGGGGCCGCACCTATAAGGACCTTTTCAACCGGTTCTGGACCATGCGCGGCCGCAAGCTGCGCTATCAGAACGGCTACGATTGCCAGGGCCTGTGGGTCGAAGTCGAAGTCGAAAGGGAGATGGGCTTTACGAGCAAGAAAGACATCGAAGACTACGGGCTGGAGCTGTTCGTGCGCAAGTGCAAGGCGCGCGTCCTGCGCTTTGCCGCAATCATGACCGAACAGTCTATCCGGCTGGGTTACTGGATGGATTGGAACGATCCTGAACACCTGCGCTGGCTGGCTGACCGGTTGATGGAAGATCCGTTCCAGGTCATCACGGTGCAGGGTCCGGATGGACCGGTCACTGATACCGTTGAGCAGATCGTCGGACGGCTGGGACTGGCAGAGCTGGGCGGCAGCTACTTCACCTTCTCCAACGAAAACAACTACATGATCTGGACCTTCCTGAAGAAATGCTGGCAGAACGGCTGGCTGTACCGCGGCGCAGACGTGATGCCCTGGTGTCCCCGCTGCGCTACAGCCATCAGCCAGCATGAGATCGTCACCGATGGCTACGCCGAGCTCACCCACCGCGCCGTAACCTTGCGCTTTCCCTTGCGGGATGCATCCCGCAGTCAGGATGCATCCGGTGGTCGCCGGCTCGATCCCGAGACGGGCCTGCCCGAAGCCCTGCTGGTGTGGACCACCACGCCCTGGACGCTGACCAGCAACGTGGCTGCCACCGTCGGGCCGGACCTTACCTACCTCAAGGTACGGCAGGGGGACGAAGTGTTCTACCTCTCTAAGGGCACCCTGCACATGCTGCGCGGCGATACCCAGGTACTCGGTGAGCTGCAAGGCAGCCAGATGGTCGGCTGGACATACGACGGTCCGTTCGATGACTTGCCCGCTGCCCGGCAGCCCGGTGGCAATACCAGTCTGGATAAGCGCCTGCTCGGTATGGCTGACCGCCCAGCTGTCAGCGCCGTCACAGCCCACCAGGTCATCCCCTGGGACGAGGTCGGCGAGAGCGAAGGCACCGGCATCGTCCATATCGCTCCCGCCTGCGGTGCAGAAGACTTTCAATTAGGTCGCCAATATGGGCTGCCTCTGATTGCCCCCCTGGAAGAGGAAGGCCACTTCATCGAAGACTTCGGCTGGTTGAGCGGCATGCAGGTCAGTGAGGTTGCCAACCCGATCTTCGACGACCTGGAGCGCAAAGGCCTGCTCTATCACGTCGAGCCCTATACCCACCGCTATCCGACCTGCTGGCGCTGCAAGACCGAGCTGATCTTCCGCCTGGTGGACGAATGGTTCATCAGTATGGGCGAGGTCTACGACAAACCGCGCGAAACCTTGACTGCTGAGGAAAAAGCTCGCAGCCTGCGTTACCAGATCATGGACGTGGTTGACCAGATCAAGTGGATCCCCGAGTTTGGCTATTCACGCGAGATGGACTGGCTGCATAACATGCACGACTGGATGATCAGCAAGAAGCGCTATTGGGGGCTGGCGCTGCCCATTTGGAAGTGTGAGAGCTGCGGGCACTACGAAGTAATTGGGGATGAGGTTGAGTTGAAGCAGCGCGCCGTGGCTGGTTGGGACGAGTTCGAAGGTCACACCCCACATCGTCCCATGATCGATGCAGTCCAACTGGAGTGCCCCAAGTGCCATGCCAGAATGAGCCGCATCCTGGACGTAGGCAATCCCTGGCTGGATGCGGGCATTGTGCCTTTCAGCACCCTGCGCTACCGCTCTGACCCGGATTACTGGCGCGCCTGGTACCCGGCTCACTGGATCAGCGAGTCCTTCCCCGGGCAGTTCCGCAACTGGTTTTACAGCCTGCTAGCGATGGCGACCGTAGTGGACAGCAGTCCCCCATTCCTGGAGAATTTTGGCTACGCCACCCTGCTGGCGGAGGATGGGCGTCCGATGCACAAGTCCTGGGGCAACTCGATCGAGTTTAACGAGGCCGCCGACAGGATAGGCGTGGACGTCATGCGCTGGCTGTTCTGTGCTCACAAGCCGGAGAACGACCTGCTCTTCGGCTACAACCGCGGCGATGAAGCCCGCCGGCGCTTCCTCATCCCACTCTGGAACGTATATTCTTTTCTGGCGACTTACGCTCGCCTGGACGGGTGGGAACCCTCCATCACTCCCTACCCCCCATCCCCCTCCTCCATCTCCCGTGAAGCGGGAGAGGGGGGCAGGGGGGGTGAGGGTGGTGAGAGTTTCGACCCCACCTGCCCTGAAGGTCCAACCCCGCACAGCGACAACCTGCTCGACCGCTGGATCCTGGCCTGCCTCAACCAGGCAGTCGGTCGCGTCACCGAGGCCCTGGAAAACTCTGACAGCCTGACTGCCACCCAGAGCCTGGAGGCCTTGCTTGACGATCTGAGCAACTGGTATGTGCGTCGCAGCCGACGCCGCTTCTGGAAGAGCGAGCACGACGCAGACAAGAACACGGCCTATGAGACCCTCTATCACGTCTCGGTCAAGCTCATCCGTCTGCTGGCGCCTTTCATCCCGTTCTTGACTGAGGCCATGTACCAGAACCTGGTGCGCTCGGTGCGTCCGACAGCCTATGAGAGCGTCCACCACACTGCCTGGCCCCAGGGCGACCTGGCAGTGATTGACGAGGATCTGCTCGAGCAGATGGAGCTGGCGCGCCAGGTCGCCAGCCTGGGCCTGAGCGCCCGCAACGCTGCCGGGCTGAAAGTGCGCCAGCCGCTGGGGCGGGTCCTGGCCTATGCAGGGGGCAGGCGCAGCCTGAACCCCGAGCTGGTAGAGGTCGTCATGGACGAGCTCAACGTCAAGGCTTTCGAGTTCGTCGAGGAGGCCGGCAGGCTGGTCACATATCATGTCCTGCCGGACAATAAGCTGCTCGGCCCGCGCTTCGGGGCCAGGTTCCCCAGGGTCCGTGCCGCCCTGGCGGCCCTTGATCCCTCCGGAGTAGCTGCCAGCGTAGCCGCTGGCCTGCCAGTCACGCTGGAAGTGGATGGAGAGATCGTCGAGCTGGCGCCGCAGGAAGTGTTGGTAGAGACCCGGCCTGCAGAGGGGCTGGCGGTCGCCGCCGATAAGCTGGCTACCGTGGCGGTGGATGCCAATATCACCCCCGAGCTGAAAGCCGAAGGACTGGCACGCGAGGTAGTGCGCCGCGTACAATCCATGCGCAAAGAGGCTGGCTTCGATATCTCTGACCGTATCAGCACCTTCTACCGGGCGCAGGTCGAGCTGGAGGCTGTATTCCGCGCCTGGAGCGAATACATCCAGGCCGAGACCCTGACCACCGAGCTGGTGGCAGGCGATCCACCCGAGGGGGCTTATACAGAAGAACACAAGATCGACGGCGCGAGCCTGTTCTTAGGTGTCAGGCGTAACTGATACTATAAACCGCCCGTTCTGGTGGTGATCCACTCTCAGGGAGCTTTGCGGATCTTCGTTCCGCAAAGCTCCCAGCTTAACATCAGGACGATATAACGGGAAAAGAAGTAACCCCTCCTCACGATTCTCAGGTATTAACCACCATTTTTATTATTTCTTTATGCCTTTGGGTAATATTTTTATGTCTGCATAACTTTGGGCTGGTAAATTTTTAAGGTTAGAAAAGGATATACCGGTTCATGTCTGCAAAATTACTAAACACAAATCCCGCCGTGGCGCCTGATCTGGTGATCAGCGAAGTCGACTACAAACCCGAGTCTTCATGGCGCACCTGGTTGATCGGGAAGCCCCTCAGCACCGCGGATGCCCCCCATCAGGCGATAGGAAAAGCCGTGGGACTGGCGGTTTTTTCTTCCGATGCCCTATCGTCAGTGGCCTATGCACCCCAAGAGATGCTGGTCGTTCTGGCAGCTGCAGGTATGGGGGCTTTTGGCATTTCCATACCCCTCTCGCTGGCTATTGTCGGGCTGCTCTTTATCCTTACGTTCTCTTACGAACAGACCATTCACGCCTATCCTGGCGGTGGAGGAGCCTACATCGTCGCCCGCGACAACCTGGGCGAGCTGCCTGCCCAGACCGCTGGCGCAGCTCTGCTCACCGACTATATCCTCACCGTGGCAGTGTCCATTTCATCCGGTGTGGCTCAGCTTGTCTCAGCCTATCCCGCTCTGCTCCCCTATCGTGTGTGGATCGCTGTCGGACTGGTGCTCTTCGTTATGCTGGTCAACCTGCGTGGAGTAAAAGAATCGGGGACTGCTTTTGCCCTCCCGACTTATTTCTTCCTGATAATGATATGTATAACGGTAGGTGTGGGCCTGATAAGATACGTCACGGGTTCGCTAGGAACGGTGGTGGCCCCGCCCCCGATGGAGATGCTGTACACCACACAGGCAGTGACGCTCTTCTTAATCCTGCGGGCTTTTGCCAGCGGTACGACCGCCCTCACTGGAGTCGAAGCTATCTCTAACGGCATCCCGGCTTTCAAAGAGCCGCGGAGCCGCAATGCCGGCACCACCTTGATCTGGATGGCAATTATCCTGGGATCCCTGCTACTGAGCATCACCTTCCTGGCTCACCAGATTGGAGCCATTCCCTCCGAGCATGAGACTTTGATCTCACAGCTGACGCGCACCGCCTTCGGCGGGCGTGGCATCCTCTACCTGGCAGCGATCAGCGCCACCACGGTCATCCTGATCATGGCAGCCAATACATCCTTTGCCGATTTTCCCCGCTTGAGCGCCTTGATGGCTGCCGACGGGTTTTTACCCCGCCAGCTGACCTACCGCGGCAGCCGTCTGGTATTTTCTCGCGGTATAGTCACCCTGGCAGCTTTTGCCTCCCTGCTGATCATCCTGTTCCAGGCCAGTGTGACGGCACTCATCCCGCTGTACGCTATCGGTGTGTTCATGTCCTTTACCCTTTCACAGTCTGGGATGTCCCGGCGCTGGTGGAAATCCGGACGGATCAAGCCGGGTGAAGAAATCCGAGAGCCGGGGTCAGTCTTGCGCTATGACAGGAAATGGTTGAGCAAGATGGTAATCAACGGTTTCGGTGCATGCTGCACTGCCGTGGTCATGATGGTATTTGCCATCACGAAATTCCAATATGGTGCCTGGATCGTACTCATCATAACCCCGCTGATGGTCCTGGCCTTCATAGCGATCCGCCATCATTATGAGAACCTGGCACGGCAGTTGAGCCTGGAGACGTACGCACCCAGTCTGCCGCCTACGCGGCACCGCGTGATCCTGCCGATCGCCAGCGTACATCGCGGCAGCCTGAACGCCCTCAATTTTGCCCAGTCGCTTTCCAACGATGTCACCGCCATCCACGTTTCGCTCGACCCCGCGGATGCCGAGAAGGTGAAGGAGAAGTGGTTCATGTGGGGCAATGGCGTACGGCTGGTTGTGCTTGACTCACCTTACCGGCTGATGCTCGAGCCGCTGTTGATGTATATCGAGCAGATCATCGCCCTGCGTCGCCCTGGTGAGATGATCACGATCGTCGTGCCGCAGTTCTTGCCCAAGAAATGGTGGCAGAACCTGCTCCACACCCAAACAGCTTTCCTGCTGCGCATGGCTCTGCTCTTCAAACCCGGCATTGTGATCGTTGAAGTGCCCTATCAGGTGCAGTAATCAGTGATAGGGGGCGAGGAAAAGCTGAAGGCTAATCCCCACTTGTGAGGCTGGTGTTTGGGATGAGAGGGCCCGAATCCCCGGCTTTCTCTTTGTAAGAGAGTCTGCCTTTGGTAGATACCAGCAGCAGTATTGCCAGGGTTCCAGTCGTGATGGCTGGTATCCAGCCGCTGTATACAAAGGCTTGCAGTGCTGCAGGCAGGTTTGCAGGAAGTACTCTGGCTCCGACCGATATCGCCGCATTGCTGGACGAATGCAGCAGGATCAACAGCAGGATGCTCCCCTTTGTGTTGTTATAGATCCAGGCAGCCAGAAAAGAGAATCCGATACACATGACCAGCAAGGCGGGGAATCCCGATACCATCCATCCACCCAAATAGCCAGGGGCGTGCCAGATAGCCCATAGCGCGCCGAGTATGATCGAGCCAAGAACGGGTCCGTAGCGCGCCTGCAAGCGTGGGAATGCAAAACCGCGCCAACCAGGCTCTTCCCACAAGGGGCCGAGAATCATGCCAACGACCAATGTGACCATGTAAGTAGGGAGTATCAGCCCCATATTTCTGATGAATTCAGTCAAGACAGAAGGGCCGATTATGATTGCTGCCGCTATGGTCAGAGCGATGAGAATGCCGAACAGCACGATCAGCCACCAGACGATATGCGCTCTCCATTGAATGTAGCGTTTAAAGAAAGCTGCAACTCCCCCTCGCCCTTCGGTTAACGCGATGACAATTACAGCCGATAGCGTCGGCCCGGCAAGCGCTCCAAGGATCATGAAAGGTTCGGTGGGCAGCGAACGATTAACGATCAGCGGCATGACAGCAATCCACGAAAATAGAAAAGCCATCACAAAGAACGAGATCAAGGGATGCCTCGAAATCCAGGTTTTCATCGGTTTACCGGCCTCCATCTCATACAGAATACCCCTAGGACACAAGATCGACCTGACTGCTGTTCCCTGAGCACATTTCGGTTTTAATTGTTCCTTCAGACGACGGGCAGCCGTCCCTTTAAATCTCGGGCCTCGAACGGTCCGGGCTCGGCGATCAGCTTGCGCCCCGCCTCGACCTGATCCCACACATTCCACAGCAGCACTCCGCGCACTCGCCCTGCCTCCAGGTAATAGATCACCCCCTTGCGATAAGGTTCTTGCCAATCGACGAAGGTCTCCAGCCGGGCATCCAGCTCACCTACCGCCTCGTAGCCTAAGTCGAACAGGTCCGAGTAGAAGTAAGGCAGGTGATGGTAAGGCTCGGGCTCCTCGGAAGCCATGTTCATGCCTGCCAGCTTGCCCATGCTGAGGGCGTTGTCCTCGTGCTCGACGCGCATGCGCTTGCCCAGCAGTGGGTTGTAGAAGTTAGCCACGTCCCCGGCGGCGTAGATTTCCGGCCGGCTGGTGCGCAGGTATTCATCCACCAGGATGCCGTTATCCATCTTCAGGCCGCCGGCCTCGGCCAGCTCCGTGTTCAAGCGCAGGCCGATCCCGGCGATGACCTCGTCGGCCACGATCTCCAGCCCACTGTTGGTCTTAATTGCCAGCCGCCCATCTCGCTCTTCCACTCCCGCTGGCATGTCGCCTGAGAGCACTTCCACGCCCTTCTCCCGAAAATAATCGTTGATGAATGTGGATAGATCGCTCGGAAAAACCCGCCCGCCGATGCCCTGCTCGGGGAAGACCATCGCCACTTCACGGTCGTTCATTTTTAGTGAAGCCGCCACTTCTGAGCCGATGAACCCGCCGCCGATGATGGCAAAGCGCTGTTTGTGCTCGGTTGCCTCCCGCAGGCGCAGATAGTCGTCCAACGTGCGGTAGTAGCTGATCAATCCCTCCCCGTATGGCAGCCGGCGCGGCGTGCCGCCGGTGGCGATCAGCAGCTTGTCGTACGTGTAAATGTCGCCCTGGTCATCACGCACCTGTTTGGCCTGGGTGTCGATCGCCGTGACGCTCCGGCCCAGGTGCAGGCTGACATTCTGTCCATCCAGCTTGCGCCAGATCTTATCCAGTGGCTTGCCCTTCCAAAGCCCCTTGCTCAGCAGCGGGCGGTTGTAGGGTGGGTGCGACTCGGCGCTGACCAGACCAACCGTCCCGCTGTTATCTATCTGGCGAATGCCGTTAACCGCTGCTGCAGCAGTCATCCCACCGCCGATGATTAGATACTGGTAATAGTGCATCAGATCCTCCTGCTCCCTCATCCCTGGAATAATGAGACAATTACACTCTTAGTTACGGTGTTTGTCAAGATATTGCCTGATCTTCGCCGGGTTCACCTCACGCCCTGCCCGGATCGGCGATCCGGGCTACAGGGTATGCTCATTTTGCCATGACTCTTGTACTGGTTTCATTTATCTGCTAAACTTTCAGCATGAACCTGGCGTCTTTCTGACACGCCCATCCCCGCTGATTGTCGACCCAGCCAATTGGCCTCTGATTACCTGATTGCCTTATCCCTTTTCCCTACTTCTATGTTCCCTCCCATTGAACCCACCCTTAATCTCACCTTGATGGAAGAAGAAGTCCTGCGATTTTGGAAGCGCGAGCGCATTTTCGCCAAGTCCATCGCCCTGCGCGAGGGCGGACCGGAGTTCGTCTTCTACGAAGGACCACCCACCGCCAACGGAGCTCCCGGCGTGCACCATGTGCTGGCGCGCGCCTGTAAGGATATTTTCCCGCGCTACAAAACCATGTGCGGCTTCCATGTCGCCCGCCGCGGCGGCTGGGACACGCACGGGCTGCCGGTTGAGGTCGAAATCGAAAAGCGCCTGGGCATCACTGCCAAGAGCCAGATCGAGGCCTACGGGATCGATCGCTTCAACTACCTGTGCCGCAAATCGACATTCGACTATATCCAGGATTGGGAGCGCCTGACCGAGCGCATCGCCTTTTGGGTCGATCTGGAAGATGCTTACGTCACCTTTACCAACGAATATATCGAATCGCTGTGGTGGATTTTAAAGACCTTCTGGGATAAGGGGTTGATCTACCAGGCCGACAGCGTGGTGCCTTACTGCCCAAGCTGCGGCACGCCCCTCTCTGACCACGAGGTCGCCCTGGGCTACGCCGAAACCGAGGATCTCTCCATCTATGTGCGGCTGCCCCTGGTGGATGAACCAGGCGCGTCCCTGCTGGTATGGACCACCACCCCCTGGACCCTGCCGGGAGATGTAGCCGTGGCAGCCCACCCCGAGGCGGAATATATCAAGGTCGAGCGCCCCCTGCCGGATGGAGGAACAGAGCGCCTGATCCTGGCAGCTGCCCGGCTTGCGGCGGTCTTCCCGGGCGAAGCGCTTAAGGTTATCGAGCGCTTCAAAGGGCGCCGGCTGAAAGGCCGCCGCTACCATCCGTTGTTCACATTCTTGCACCCTGATAAGCCCGCTTACACCGTGGTGCTGGAAGAGTTCGTCACTGCCGTCGACGGCACCGGACTGGTGCACCTGGCTCCCTCCTTCGGTGCTGCCGACCTGCAGGCTGCTCAGGATCACGACCTGCCCCGGCTGGAGACCGTTGCGACCGATGGCACCTTTGTCCCCGAGGTGCGCTCATGGAGCGGCAAGTTTGTCAAAGACGCCGACCCGCTTATCGTCCAGGACCTGGCGGCGCGCGGCTTGCTGCTGCGCTCGGATAGGATTACCCATACTTACCCCTTCTGCTGGCGCTGCGAGTCGCCGCTGATATACTACGCCCGTCCCACCTGGTTTTTACGCACTACACAGTTTAAGGACCAGCTGGTTGCCCTGAACCGGAGCATCAACTGGGTTCCCGCCCACATCCGGGATGGGCGTTTCGGGGATTGGCTGGAGAACAATGTTGATTGGGCGCTGGGGCGCGAGCGCTATTGGGGCACACCCCTGCCCATCTGGCAGTGCGAGAACTGCAACCACCAGCTGTGTATCAGCTCGCTGGCTGAGCTGGAAAAGCTGACCGGGAAAGACCTTTCCCTGCTCGACCTGCACCGCCCGCATATCGATGAAATACACTTGCCCTGCCCGGAGTGCGGTCCGGCTGCCGGCGATGCCATGCACCGCGTTCTGCACGTGATCGATGCCTGGTTCGATTCGGGCGCCATGCCGCTCGCTCAATGGCATTACCCTTTCGAGAACCGGGAGCAGTTTGATGCGCAGTTCCCTGCGGATTTCATCTGCGAGGCGGTCGACCAGACGCGCGGCTGGTTCTACTCCCTGCACGCCATCAGCACCCTGCTCTTCGAGCGAGCGGCTTACCGTAATGCCATCAGCCTGGGACTGGCGCTGGACTCAGCCGGGCAGAAGATGGCCAAATCCAGGGGCAACTGGATAGACCCGTGGCAGGTGATCGACAAACACGGTGCCGATGCCTTTCGCCTGCACCTGTACACCGCTGCCCCGCCTGGGCAGGACCGCCGTTTCAGCGCTGAGGCATTGGAAGACTCGGTCGGTCTGGTGGTGCGCAACTTCACCCTGCCGCTCTGGAACGTCTTTAATTTCTTCGTCACCCATGCCAACCTGGAAGGGTGGCTGCCTGGAGTGAATAGCGTGAAAGCGCCGCCTCCGGATAACGATCTGGATCGCTGGCTGCTCTCCGAGCTGCACGCCCTGGTGGAAGGGATGACCGCCGCCCTGGAAGCCTACGATCTGCTCGGGGCGACCCGTCCGCTGCAGTCCTTTGTAGACCGTCTGTCCAACTGGTATCTGCGTCGCTCGCGGCGGCGTTTTACCCGCCGCGCCAACACAGCCGATAAGCTGTCTGCCTTCTCTGCCCTGTTTGAAACCCTGGGCACCCTCAGCAAGCTGCTCGCCCCGGTGATGCCCTTCCTGGCGGAGGAGCTGTACCAGAACCTGGTGCGCCCGGCCGACCCCGCGGCCCCTGAATCTGTCCACCTGGCGAGCTGGCCCCAGGCTGATCTGGCGCGCATCGACCCAGCTTTGAATACGGAAATGCGCCTGATGATGAATCTGGCCTCTCTGGGTCACGCCGCCCGCAGCCAGGCCGGGCTGCCGCTGCGCCAGCCGCTCCTCGAAGCTGCCTTCTCCGTGAGCAATCAGGATGAGGCTCGCCTGGTGGAGAAATATGCCAGCTTATTGGCTGAAGAGCTGAACGTCAAGTTGGTGCACCTGCTTGGCTCGGCCCGCGAGGCGGTCGTCTACAGCTTACTGCCCCTGCCCAGGCAGTTAGGCAGCAAGTACAAGGCGCTCTATCCCCGCCTGCGTGCAGCCATCCTCGACCTGGATATTGAGGGGGCGGCGCGGGCATTGTTGGCAGGACACAACCTGACGGTCGGCGTCGATGGCCAGGCGTACACTATCCTGCCGGAAGATGTGGCAGTGCGTGCCGATGCCCAAACGGGCTATGCGGTGGCTTCCGAAGGTGTGTATCTGGCTGCGCTGCGGCTCGAGCTGACTCCCGAGCTGGAGATGGAAGGTCTGGCGCGCCAGCTTGTCCGCCGCTTGCAAGATTTGCGCAAGCAGGCTGGCTTGCAGCTCGCTGACCGCGCCCAGCTGGTGCTGGATGCCAGTCCCCGCCTGGCGCAAGCCATCGCCGCCCACCGAGCTTACATCCTGGACGAGACGCAGTCCACCAGCCTTGAGTTGCGTTCTATTGACAATCCCACCGCTAGCCTCGAATTCGATGGCGAGCAAGCAGATGTCTTACTCCTGAAAGTGGGGTGAGCTTGACCGGTCTCCACTCTCGACTCTCTTTTTTCATTTCTGATAATCCAGGAGGTATTTTATGGCATTTTTCGTAGATACCGCGCTAGTTTACGAAGCCCGCGTGGCGCGCGATCTGGGCTGGGTGCGCGGCATTACCACCAACCCGACCCTGCTGGCCCAAAGCGAGCTCCCTCCGGAGGAGACCCTGCGCGCCCTGGCGGCTGTTACCCCAGGCGAGATCTTCTACCAGCTCACCGCTCCAGACCTGGAGGATATGCTGGCAGAAGGCTGGGCTGCCAGCATCCTGCTCGGCCGGCAGCTGGTGCTGAAAATCCCTGCCACGCCCGTGGGCTTTCAGGCCGTCGCCCGCCTGTCTTCCAAGATTCCCTGCGGGATAACGGCGCTCTTCTCTCCGGCTCAGGCGCTGATTGCCGCCGCGGCGGGGGCACGCTACGTCATCCCCTACGTCAACCGCACCACCAACCTGCTGGGAGATGGTCTGGCCCTGGTGAGCGAGATCGCCCGCCTTTTGGCGAACTCATCCACCGAGATCCTGGCAGCCAGCGTCAAATCACCTGAGGAGGCCGTCGCCACCCACCGGGCAGGCGCACACCACCAGACCCTGCCGCTGAAAGTGCTGCAGGCGATGAGCGAACAAGAGCTTACCGGCCTGACGGTGGCTGAGTTCGCCAGTAAAGGGGCGGGCATTCATTTCTAAGAACGCATTGCTGGATTGCTGCGCCCGCTGGGTGGCCAACCTATTGTAAAGCGTGGATTTCGGGTAGTCACCCTTTTGAGTGTTGCTAAGTATCTTGACTGGATGACATTCCGATGGAGCGCCCTTTGCGACAGGCGCCATTTGCGACAGGCGATCTTTGCGACGAGGAATCCCTGCTTATAGAGTCTTTCCGATGAGCGTCATAGGGATTCCTCCCTTCACTGCGTTCAGGGTCGGAATGACATGGGCGGATGCTGATCGCATGATCCCCAAGAACACTGTATAGGGAGATTGTCGGATTTCGTAAAGAAGAAGATAAAATCGTGGCTGTTGTTGGCGTCATCAAGATCGCTGCCAGCCTGGAACGATCTCTCAAAGCCATCGAGCGTGCGCTGGGGATATCCCTGGCGCACTGTATTTTTGTCATATAATCGCACTGAGTGGTGTTCTATCTTATGTAAGCGCACGCTGGCGCACAGGTATGAAGTGACTTTGACAGCAAACCATGTCCATGTCCGGAGCCAACAGGAGGCGGATGCCTGGCTCGAGGCGGCTTTCGGGGAATACTGGCCGCGGGTTTATGGTGTCCTGTACCGCCTGGTTGGAGATCCAGGAGAGGCAGAAGACCTGGCCCTGGAAGTCTTCTGGCGGCTGCACAGCCGGCGACCGGCAGCCGAAAGCGGGGCCGAGCTGGCCGGTTGGCTCTATCGTGTGGCGACCAACCTGGGGTTCAATGCCCTGCGCGCCCGCCAGCGCCGCTGGCGGTACGAGACCCAGGCCGGGCAGCGTATCCTGGAAGAAAGCCAGCCAGGAGATCCGGCCGACGAGGTGGTGAAAGGCCAGGAGCACCAGCGCGTACGCCTAGCTCTCTCCCGGATGAAACCTCGCTCAGCCCGGTTGCTGTTCCTGCGCCACTCAGGATTGTCGTACGCCGAGTTGGCTGCTGCGCTGGAGATCGCCATTGGTTCTGTCGGAACGCTGCTGGCGCGTGCTGAAGCGGAATTCGAAGTACGCTACCAGGCTCTGGAAGGAGAAAGCCGTGCACCTAGATGAAGGCCAGATCAAAGCCTATTTAGACCATGAGTTGGCTGCCGGGCAGGCAGAGCTGGTCAGGGAGCACCTGGCAGCCTGCCCAGCCTGCCAGGGGCGCGCCGACGCTTTGTCCAGCCGGACTGCGCGGGTGGATGTGCATCTGGCTTCGATTTCTGCAAGGCCATCCACCACTCCAAGACTGACCACCGCTCACGCTCGTCTGCAAGCTCGTATTGCAGAAAAGGAGATACAAACCATGTCCCAAAGAATTTTCGCACCTCGCTACCGGACTGCCTGGGTAGTGCTGGGAATTGTGCTCGTCCTGGCTGTTGCCCTGGCTTTCCCGCCGGTGCGGGCAATTGCCAACAGCTTTTTAGGTCTCTTCCGGGTGGAACAATTTACCGTGGTTCAGGTCAACCCTGGCAACCTGCCCGAGCAGCTGGGCAGCTCCTCGCAGCTGGAGGCTTTATTCACCGATAGCGTGCACGTGGAGGATAAGGGCGAGCCTCAGGATGTTGCCGGCCCCGAAGAAGCCAGCCAATTGGCGGGCATCCCGGTGCGTATGCCCGTCTCTATGGAGGAGCAAGCCAGCATTAAGGTCATCCCCGGAGCCGAGATCACCTTTAATATCGATCTTCAGCGTGTCCAATTACTGCTGGACGAGATCGGTCGCAGCGATATTCAACTTCCAGCCGACCTGAATGGCGCCAGCGTGCATGTCAGCACCGCCAGCTCCGTGGCAGCCATGTATGGTGATTGCCAAATCGACGTCGAGATGGCCCGCCAGGAGGGCTTCGATCCCGATGATCCGAGTCTGCCGCGCCTGCCGCGCTGCACTACTTTCGTCCAGATGCCCAGCCCCACCGTCTCAGCCCCACCAGGCCTGGATGTCCAGAAGATTGGCGAGGCCTTCCTGCAGGTGATGGGCATGTCTGCGGAGGATGCTGCCCACTTCGCTCAGAGCGTGGACTGGACCACCACGCTGGTCATTCCCATCCCTCGCTACGGCACCACCTACCGCGAAGTGCCCGTGGATGGCGCCACCGGTACGTTGATCCTGCAAGATCTGAAAGATCATCCCAAGCAGTATCTGCTGGTGTGGGCGAAGGACGGCATCCTGTACTCCCTCACCGGCCCGGGAGATGGCAGCGCAGGTCTGCGCATCGCCAACACGCTCAAATAACCTGCTGGCTCCAGGGGTGTGTTCCAAATGCACCCCCGGAGCCGGTTCTATTCATTTCCCAATGTCCCCTGCCCTCGCCATCGAAACCCACGGACTGCGCAAAGTCTTTGGCGACAAAGTCGCCGTCGCTGACCTGACGCTCAGTGTCGAACGGGGCGAAGTGTTCGGTTTCCTGGGACCCAACGGCGCTGGCAAGACAACTGCCGTCAAGATCCTGTTGGGGCTGATCCGTCCCTCGGCTGGGCAGGGCGCGCTGCTGGGTGCTCCACTTGGGGACTTACCCGCGCGTCGGAAGGTTGGCTTTCTGCCCGAGCATTTTCGCTTTCACGACTGGCTGACTGCCAGTGAATTCCTGCGTTTGCACGCAGATCTGTATCACATGCCGCCCGAAGCGAGCCGGAGGCGCATCGAGGAGCTGCTTGAGCTGGTCGGACTGTCGCCCCATGCCGCCCAGAGGCTGCGCCAGTTCTCCAAGGGCATGTTGCAGCGCATCGGGCTGGCGCAGGCGCTTCTCAACCAACCGGAGCTGGTCATCCTGGACGAACCCACCTCCGGCCTCGATCCGGTCGGGCGCCGCCTGGTGCGCGACATTATCCGCGACCTGCGTAGCCAGGGCACCACCGTCTTCCTGAACTCTCACCTGCTCAGCGAGGTTGAGATCACCTGCGACCGGGTGGCTTTTATCAAGTTTGGCGAAGTGCTCCAGGTCAGCCAGCTCCAGACCCTGGTTGAGGGAGAACTGAGCGTCGAACTACGCGCCTCGCCCCTGACACCCGAGATCGTCGCTGGCCTTGCCCGTTGGAGCCGCAACGTGCGCGCTGACGGCGATCACCTCAGCCTGACCCTGGCGGGGGAAGAGCACATCGCAGCCATCAACCGTTACCTGGTCGAGCAGGGGGTGGATGTTTATGCCCTGCGCCCACAGCGAATCTCCCTGGAAGATTTGTTCATCGAGATCGTGGGCACAGACGGAGGCTTGTGATGCAGAGCGCTTTGATCATCGCCCGCCTGACCTTTCGCGAGGCCTCCCGGCGCTGGATCTTATGGGTGGCTTTACTGCTCGGTCTCCTGTTCCTGACCGTCTACGGAATCGGCTTTCACGAGATCCAAAAAGACGTCCAGCGCCAGAGCACTGTCCCTCTGCTGGAGTTCACCGAGATCTACAACTTCCTGACGCTGGCGGGTCTGTACGCGGTCAATTTCCTGGCGGTTATGATGGCGGTGCTCACATCGGTGGATACCCTATCTGGGGAGATTGCCTCCGGGACGATCCATACCCTGGTGAGCAAGCCCCTTGGGCGGTGGGAGATCGTGTTGGGCAAGTGGCTGGGCTTTGCCGGGATGCTGCTGCTGTACCTGCTGCTGATGGCTGGCGGTGTTTTGCTGCTGGTCTACCTCCTGGCAGACTATACGCCGCCCAATGCCCTGCGCGGCCTGGCGCTGATCAGCTTGAACGCCCTGCTGCTGCTGAGCGTGTCGCTCCTGGGAGGCTCGGTACTCTCTACACTTGCGAACGGTGTGCTGGTGTTTGGGCTGTTTGGAATTGCGTTCATCGGCGGATGGATCGAGCAGTTCGGCTCTCTGCTCAACAACCAGACGGCGATAAATGTCGGCGTGGTTAGCAGCCTGATCTTACCCAGCGAGGCTTTGTGGAAGCGAGCAGCTTTCGAAATGCAGTCGCCGATGGTGGCTGCGCTGGGTTTCTCCCCCTTCACTTCCAATACGGTCCCCAGCTTGCTGATGCTGGCCTATGCTGTCCTATACCTTCTGGCGGCGCTCTATCTGGCAGTCCGCACATTCAGCCGGCGAGATCTATAATCGATCGTATCACACAACCCAAACCCACAACATTTGAGTGCACCCCTTTGAGTTGTGTAATTCCTAGATATATTTGATACAATATATGTCCTAAAGCTGTGGGATGGCATGCCTGGCTGCCTGATATCCCGCGCAAGGGTTGTCTATGATAGAGATGAGGGCGAGATGCTCGTCTCTTTGTTTTAATTATTTACAGCCTAAGGATGGTGTGCCTCCCGATGACGTGTCCCCATCCCACTTAGATGATAAATCTAGGGCCAGACATTCTTCGTATTACTGCATATAATGCCTCTTATTTGTCAGAAAACATCACACGGAACATGATCACTGCTCCGGAACAGCCATCTCCCCTCACATCTCTGCGCCTGCGCTGGGCGATTACCGCCCTGGTAGGCGCACTGCTCCTATGGGGCGGCTATCGTCTGTTTGCCGTCCAATGGCAGCCGGGCTATGCTGCACGCTGGCTGGCCCTGGCGAGTATGGCGATGGTTTACTTGCTGTGGGTGCTGTGGCGCAGCCTAGAGCACAACCACCGCCACGGTGAAACCCGGCTGCTATCCGGGTATGGCGCCGGCAACTCCATGACCATCCTGCGCGGCGCTCTGATCGCCGGGCTGACGGGTTTTCTGTTTCTGCCCTGGCCCCCCGGATGGATGGCCTGGATACCGGGAGCGCTCTATACTGCGGCAGCCCTGGCGGATTTCCTGGACGGCTATCTGGCGCGCATCACGGACCGCACCACCCGCATGGGTGAGATCCTGGATCTGAGCTTCGATGGGCTGGGGGTGCTGGTGGCTTCCGTGCTGGCGGTGCAGTACGGGCAGGTTCCTTTATGGTACCTGGCAGTGGCACTGGCACGCTACATATTTATGGGCGCCACCTGGCTGCGTAGGCGACAGGGACTCCCGGTTCATGAACTGCCGCCCAGCGTGCGCCGGCGCACCTTTGCCGGTATCCAGATGGGCTTCTTGTTCTTCATCCTGATGCCGGTTTTCTCCCCTCCGGGAACGCATATCGCCGCGCTGGTCTTCGCGGCACCGTTCCTGGCCGGCTTTATGATCGACTGGCAATATACCTGCGGGCGTTTGCAGAGGCAGTCCCCGCGCAGGGAAGCCGGGCAGCTCGCCCTGAAATGGCTGCCAGTTGGGCTGCGCGCCGCGGCGGTCATCCTGCTGGTAGGTCAGATTACAGGAGGGCTTTTACGTAACCCTGGGCAGGTGCCTGACATCGCAACCCCGGTCACATTTGCCTTTATGCTGGCACAGGCAGCAGTGATGATCATGCTGGCTCTGGGGGTCAGCAGCCGCTTCACCGCAATCCTTGGCCTGAGCCTGTTGGGCATCCAACAGATGACCGTCAGCCTGTCGCCTGTCCAGGTCATGCTGGTGATCTTGTACACTGCCATCCTCTACCTGGGAAGCGGTGCCTTTTCCTTGTGGAAACCGGAAGAGCGATTGATCTACCGCCGGGCGGGTGAGAAAGTCTCATGAGATCCCTGAAGCGCCTCTGGAATCCCCGCCTGCTTGTCTGGCCTCTGGGTCTGCTGCTGGTCGGTTGGGCGCTGCGCTCTGTCCCGGTCGATAAGATCTGGGATGTACTGGCACGTCTGAGTCTTGCACAGCTCCTGGCGCTCGTAGCTCTGAACCTGCTCATCGTGCTGCTCTGGAGCAGCCGCTGGTGGCAGCTCCTGCGCGCCCAGGGCTACCGCCTGCCCTTCTTCTCTCTTGTCGGCTACCGGCTGGCTGGTTTTGGCATCAGCTATTTCACCCCCGGTCCTCAGATCGGCGGAGAGCCGCTGCAGGTTCACCTGATCAGCCGCCGGCATGCGATCCCCGCCTCCGCAGCCATCGCCGCCGTTTCGCTGGACAAACTGCTGGACCTGCTGGCTAATTTCACCTTTATCGCCTTGAGCCTGCTGTTCGTCATACCTGGTGCGACATCCAGTCTGCTCATCCCCATTTTCTCCCTGGGGCTGATCCTGCCTGCCGCTTACCTGCTGGCTCTGCGCCTGGGCAGGCGCCCCCTCGCCCGCATCGCGCGGCTCATCCACCGGCGCTCCACCGTATCATCGCCCCTGCACAGGGTTTACGATGCCCTGCTGGCCTCTGAAGAGCAGATGGCAGCTTTACTGCGGCGCAAACCATTGGTCCTGCTCCAGGTAGCTTCGCTTACGCTGCTTGTCTGGGCATTAATGATCGTCGAATACCGGCTGGCTCTATCTTTTCTCGGGCAGCCCGCAAGCTGGTCCGCCACGATTTATCTGCTGGCAGCTGCCCGCATTGCCTTCCTGCTCCCCTCACCCGGCGCGCTGGGAACGCTGGAAGCCAGCCAGGTGCTGGCGATGCAGGCGATCGGCTTTGACCCGGCACTGGCGCTGAGCCTCAGCCTGCTGATCCGCGCCCGCGATCTGACACTCGGCGGCCTGGGCTTGTGGCTGGGCGCGGCTCTTACCCAGCGCAGCCCGGTCACTGCCCTACCCTCTCCGGCAGGAGATTAATCATCACTATTTTAGGAGAAATAACAATGAACACCACCAGACAAGGTACGTCAAGCTTAAGATATGGAATCATGGTCACGGCAATTGCGACAGCCGCGATACACCTGTTCCTCGCCTTTCGCAACCCGGATCCGATGTTCACCACCCTGTTCATACTAAATGCGGTCGGTTATCTGGCGTTAATGATCGCTTATTTCCTGCCACAGCTTGCTGCATATCACGGTGCGATCCGCTGGTTGTTAATGGCATTTACCGCCGTGACGGTTGTCGCGTACTTCGTATTCAACGGCAGCAACTCTTTTAACCCGGTGGGATTGGTCACTAAAGCCATCGAGGTGGCTTTGATCATGCTGCTGTGGATGGACGGGCGCAGATAAGGATAATGTGATCAATGGCAAGAACTCAGATAGAACGGCAAGCCTGTGCGCGCATCCCCACCGAGCTGGGTGAATACCAGCTCTGCCTGTATACCAATTCCCAGGATGACAAAGAACACCTGGCTCTGGTATTAGGCGATGTAGCTGGCGCCAGCCAGGTGC
>Ga0105100_10000085_pt1 | contig 48880 bp, 41 predicted proteins | sample PPLLak12cMay2015_2_FD_87033 | JGI IMG/M metagenome (GOLD analysis project Ga0105100, IMG submission 87033) | Freshwater sediment microbial communities from Prairie Pothole Lake near Jamestown, North Dakota, USA - PPLs Lake P8 Core (1) Depth... | ecosystem: Environmental > Aquatic > Freshwater >... | reverse complement strand
GGATGAGGGCCGTGCTCTAGCGGCTCAGCGCGGCTCGCGTGAGATCTACACAGGTGCCACCGATGATTGACCTCGATCAGAAGACCGAGTCGTCGTCGAGTCGCTTCTGGATCTCTTCGTAGGTCTCACCGGTCCTCTCCTGGATGCGGCCGACGAACTCCTCATAGTTGCCTTCGGCGACATCGAGGTCGTCGTCGGTTAGCTGACCCCAGAGCTGACGGGCCTTTCCCTTCAGCTGCTCCCAGCGACCCTCCCACTTGGTCTGGGTGGGGTTCAGGTCCCAGTCGCGTGATGGTCTTGCATGCGTACTCCTTTGCAGGCCTATCGGAGGCCGAGCCGGCCTCCCTCTGGCAAGACCTACCTACCCCCGTGCAACCCGGCGAGAAACCGATTCATCCTCACCGCCGGAGTCACGATCGAGCGATCAAGGCGTCGGCCAGTGGCTCCACCATGGAGGGGTCATACGGGCTGGCCATGGTGAACACGACCATGTCGGCCCCCTCGGCGAAACGTCGCGCAGCCTTGTCGGCCAGGGCCGCCGGGTCGTCGTCCCTGCCGTAGCTGATGTGAACCGAGCAGGCGATCTCCCCCGGATCACGGCCGACCGCCTGGCAATGTTCGTACAACGTCTCACGCAACTCCGCCCACTCCGATCCTTCCGCTCTCAGTGCGTCCCAGATCTGTGCCCATCGGGCCACCGCACGAAGCGTCCGCCTCCGCCCGGTGCCCCCGATCACGATCGGGGGGTGCGGCTTCTGCAACGGCTTCGGCTCGCATCTCGCCTCACGAAGGTGGTAGTGGCGCCCGTCGAAGATGGTCACCTCCTGAGTGAGCAGGGACACGATCACCTCGAGCCCCTCCTCGAAGCGATCCATTCGCTCCCCGATCGAGCCGAGCTCGATCCCGTTGGCCTCGGCCTCGGACTCGAACCATCCTGCGCCGAGCCCGAGATAGGACCGGCCCCCGGAGATGTGGTCGAGGGTTGCCGACATGCTGGCGGTGATAGCAGGGTGCCTGAAATGCATCCCGGTCACCATGCACCCGACCCCGATCCGCGTTGTCGCCTGGGCCAGGGCCGCCAATGTGGTCCATGCCTCGAGCGATGTCCCGTGCGGGTCACCACGGAGCGGGTAGAGGTGGTCCCAGTTCCAGGCCGACTCGAAGATGTCGATCTGATCGGCCTCCTTCCACACGTTCAGCATCACATCCCAGGTCGTGTGCTGGGTGGGGGTCTTGATTCCATAACGTGCCATGAGGAGCGAGGTTACGAGGTCGGTCCCGTCCCGGCCCCTGGCTACCCTCCCCGGCGCATAACCGGAGCCGCCAAATCGCATGAGCACCTCACCGATTCCCGACCGCGCCCGGGTTGTGGTGATGGGCGGCGGGGTGATCGGGGCCAGCGTCGCCTATCACCTAACCCATCTCGGTTGGAGCGACGTGGTGCTTCTGGAACGGAACCGGCTCACTTCCGGGACGACCTGGCATGCCGCCGGGCTGATGGTCACCTTCGGGTCCACCTCGGAGACCTCGACCGCCCTCCGCCGCTACACCCGCGACCTGTACGCCGGCCTCGAGGCGGAGACCGGTCTCGGCACCGGGTTTGCCCCGGTTGGGTTCATCGAGCTGGCCACAACACCCGATCGCTTGGAGGAGTTCCGCAGGGTGGCCGCCATCAACCGTCACTGCGGGGTGGAGGTCACCGAGATCTCCCCAACCGAGGTGGCGGAGGCATTCCCGATCGCCCGGATCGACGACGTCCTCGCCGGTTTCCTCGTCGAGGGTGACGGGAAAGTCAACCCGGTCGACGTCACCATGTCGCTCGCCGCCGGTGCCCGGAACCGGGGTGCTCGCATCCTGGAGGGTGTGGCCGTGACCGCGGTCACCCAGAAGGGCGGCGCGGTGACCGGAGTCGACACCGAATCCGGCCACATCGAAGCCGAATACGTGGTCAACTGCGCCGGGATGTGGGCCCGTCAACTCGGCGAGTCCCACGGTGTCACCATCCCCCTCCAGGCCGCCGAGCACTACTACCTGATCACCGAACAGATCCCGGGCATCTCCCGGGACTGGCCCGTCATCGAGGACCCGGCCTCCTATGGCTACTACCGGGAGGAGGTCGGCGGACTGATGATCGGCCTCTTCGAGCCGGTCTGCGCGCCGTGGATGCTGGATCGGGTACCCGACGATTTCGCCTTCGGGGAGATCCCCCCGGACTGGGACCGGATAGCCCCCTACCTGGAGAAGGCCATGGGAAGGGTGCCGGTGTCGGTCGAGACCGGGGTTCGCAAGTTGTTTTGCGGCCCGGAGAGCTTCACCCCGGACCTATCGCCGGTGGTGGGAGAGGCTCCGGAGCTGCGCAATTACTTCGTTGCCGCCGGCCTCAACTCGATCGGGATCCTCACTGGTGGAGGGATCGGCCGGGTTGTGGCGCAATGGATCGTGGACGGCCGTCCCGATGTCGACGTCACCGGTATGAACATCGACAGGCTCCGCCCTCATCAGGTGGAGCCGGAGTACCGAAGGCAGCGCACCGTCGAAATGCTGGGAATGGTGTATCAGACGCACTACCCGACCCGGACACCCCAAACGGCCCGGGGTGCCCTGCTCTCTCCACTTCACGATCGCCTCGCCGCCCAGGGCGCCTACTTTCGCGAGGTGAGCGGTTGGGAGTCGCCCGACTGGTATGGCGAGCCCGACAGCGTTCCCGACCCTGGGTCGCTCACCTGGGGGCGGGCAGCGTGGTTCGACAACTGGAGGCTCGAGCACGAGGCAGCTCGCAACGCGGCAGTCCTGATCGACATGTCGTTCATGTCCAAGTTCTCGGTGACCGGCCCCGATGCAGGTCATCTCCTCGAACGGCTCTCGGCCGGCCGGGTTGATGGGCCCGTGCAGACCATCACTTACACCCAGTGGCTCAACGACGGAGGGACCATCGAGGCCGACCTCACCGTCACCAAGCTGGCCGAAGAGAACTTCATGGTGGTGGCGACCGATACCGCCCACCGTCATGTCGAGACCTGGATGCATCGTCACTCCTACGGGGACGTCGTGATCTCGGACGTGTCTGGAGATCTGGCCCAGATCAACCTGCAGGGGCCGCTCTCCCGTCAGATTCTCCAGAAGGTGACCGACACTGACGTTTCCAACGACATGTTCCCGTTCCGGTGCGCCCGCTACGTGGACATCGACGGGGTTCGGCTGCTCTGCGTGCGCATCACCTATGTGGGCGAATTGGGGTACGAGTTGTACGTGCCGGCCGCTGAGGCGGTCGCGGTCTATGACCGACTGTGGGAAGCGGGTCATGGCGATGGGCTCCGACCGGGCGGGTTGAAGGCGTTGGGCAGTCTGCGCATGGAGAAGGGCTACCGCGACTACGGCCACGACATCGACAACACCGACACACTCTGGGAGGTCGGCCTCGAACGTCTTGCTGACCCTGCCAAGCCGGGCGGGTTCATCGGAAGAGAGTCTTTGACAGGGCAGCTCGGGGCGGGACCGCCCCGACGCCGACTGGTCCAGGTTCTCCTCGAAGACCCGAAGCCTCTCATGCATCACGCCGAAGTCGTCCATCGTGACGGGTTGGACGTGGGCTACCTCCGAGCCGCCTCCTACGGGTTCACGCTGGGTGGTGCGGTAGGTCTGGCCATGGTCGAGGCGGAACAGCCAATCGACAGAGAGTGGCTGTCGGAGGGCACCTGGGCGGTGGATGTGGCCGGCACCATCCATCCGGCGGTGGTTTCACTGGCGCCGCTCTACGACCCGGGGATGAGGCGGGTTCGAGGGTGAGCCAGTCGAGGGGGGGTCGCCTGACCCGTCCTCGATCGGCCTTTCGCTCAGCCCTGCAGACCCAGTTCTGTCCTCAGCTCGTCGAGCTTGGCGTCGGCTTCGGTCTGGTTGATCGCCTGGCGGAGCTCGGCTTCGACACCCTCCGGGGTGGCCTCATGTAGTTCGGCCTTGGCCATGGCCTCGGCCTTGCGCTGTTCGATCTTTCTCTCCACCTGATCAAGGCTGGGCATGTCGTCGCTTACGCCAGTGGACATCGCCTCGACCGCGGAGTTGACCGACTCCTGCATCCTGGCCTGCTCGAGGGAGCCCAGCATCTCCATCCGCTTGGCCGACAGCTCCTGGAGGTTCATCGCGTTGGTCTGGACGGCCTCCTTCGCGGTCTCGGCCTGTCCAACGGCTGTCTCGTACTGCGTCTTCAGGGAGCTGAGGTTGTTCTCCGCGGCTTGCAGCTTCATCGCCAGGGACTGGGCAGCCTGGGTCCACTTGGTGACGGAGGCTTCATCACCGGCCTTCTTGGCCTCGTCGGCCCTGGTCAGGGCCTGCTTGGCCATCTCCCGCGCCTCGCCCGCGTCGGTTGCGGCTCGTTCGATCTGACTCTCCAGTTGGGTCTTGTGCGCGATCACCTTGGCGGCCTGGTTCCTCAGGTCCTGATCGCGCCTCCTGGCCTCGTCGATCGAGGACTGGATCTCGATCTCGGGATCCATGGCGTTCTCGGCCGTCTGTGAGAACCAGGACTTTATGTAGGCCCATAGACGCTGGAACATTGGAAGTCTCCTTTGGGAACCGGTAAACCAAGTGTAGGCAGGGCCGGACCGTGGCCGACCGGAGTCAGCGGCGGCGGCCACCGCCCCGCATCCGACCCAGGCCGCCGCCGAGACGGAAACCTCCGCCACGCATTCGACCAGAGCCTCCGCCTCCCATCGGGCCGCCGAATCCGCCGGGAGTGCCTCCCCATCCCCCGCCGCCACGCCCGCTCATCGCCAGGATCGCCCATAAGGCGGTCATCAGGTCGTTGCCCGCATACGAGCTCTGACGTCCTTCCCTGCGTCCGTAGCCCTGCTCCGGAGCGGTCTCGGTCTCGGGAGCCGGCGCCTGCGGTGCAGGCGGCTTGGGCTCCGGGGGTTTCGGCTTCTCCGGCACCGGCTTGCCGTCCAGCAGAGCCTCGGCGGCATCGAGCTCCCAGATCGCGACATCCAGGTCCCGGATCACCTCGACCATCTCATGTGGGCCGGGTTTGGCCTCGGTCCGGGCCAGGACCTCGGTGTAGGTGTTGGACGCCTGCTGATAGTGCTGCTTGATCTCGGGATTGTCCGAGAGCGCCACTTCGTCCTCCATCTCGATGATGTCGTTGGCGATCTCGGCCAGCTTGCCCTTGGCCATCGTCTTCACCTTCTCCAGCTCGGCCGTGGCAAGCTCGGTCCGCTTCCTCGTGTTGTTCCGTGTCAGCGCCCAGATGAGAAGGATCCCCCCACCGATGACGACCAGCCAGACCCACCCGGAGCCCCCGCCCCCATCGTTGTCGGTCTCTTCTCCCCCCGGAGCGGGGGCAACGCTCCCCCCGGTCAGCTCCGAGACGAACAGTTCCACCACTTGGTCGTCGCTGCTCCCCTCGAGGGAGGCCTCGATGGCGGCGTCCATCTCTTCTGAGCTCCAGTACGAGCCGTCTCCGGCATAGCCGACCGTTTCCGGTGCGACCGTGAGCACGTAGCCGGTGCCGAGCTCGTCGAGCACCGAGTCGGAAAAGGTCGTTGCCCCTCCCGGAGGCTCTTCGGCGAGGACCACCAGGTAGAGCCGCCCTCCATCGGAACGAGCCTGTGACACGGCGTCACTGACGACGTCCTCGGTGGCGGACGATCCGGGCTCGATGTAGTAGCCACTGGATTCCAACTCGGGGACGACCTGGTCCACTGTGGCCGCCATGAGAAGAAGGCTCACCGATACCAGGAGGAGACGTCTCATGAGACTGAGGGTAGTGATGGGCCTGGATTCCGATTCAGACACCGCCTCCATCAGCCGGGTCAACCGGCCCGTGGCTGAATCAGGGCCGTCAATAGGCTCCCGAGTCGGATGCGAGTCGTCGTGACTCCCACTCAGTCCCGCCGCGTCAGAATGGGCGAATGCCAGCGAATCAATCAGAGCGGGTCACCGGCCCGGCCTCGTATTTTCCGTCGATCGAGAAGAGGTACGGGAGGCCGATCGATGAGTGGAAGAAGCTCATCTCCTCCAGCCCTCTCACCAAGCACATGGAATTGGTCAACTGGCTCAAGACCGAGTACGGGATGGGTCACGGACACGCCAATGCCCTGGTGGCCCACACCCTCTCCGAGGACACCGCTGAGCGCTGACGCCAGTGTCCTCGAAGGGCCTGTTGTCCTGTCCAGGGCAAGGTCACGAAGTCAGACCGACCAATCTCAAGCGCCCGGCCAAACGAAGATCGGTGTGGTGGTCACCGTGGTCGGTTTCATCCTCTGCTTCGCCGCCGGGCTCCCCATCCTGGTCGGGGGACTGATCATGCCGGGTTATGCAGTGGGCCTTCTCGGGCTCATCTGGCTGGCAGGGTTCATCTTTGCCATTCGGTGGCGAGATCGGAGAGGCCTCTTCCTGGTGTTTCCCTTCATCACGGTCGCCATCTGGTTCGCAGTGGCGTGGCTCGGTGACACCTTCCTGGGTTGGACCGCCTGATTCGATTGCAAACGGCCGGGAGTTCCAGAGGGCGGTCCGACCGCGTCGGCCCGGCCGTCCCGCCCTCATCTGCCTCATCGGCCGACGATTGGTGACCGGCTACCTATCGATCGACGATGGTGAACTCGTGGGCGTCCCTCGTCTCCTGGGTGGTGAAGTTGGCGAACAGGCTGGTGATCAGCCCGACCGCACCCACTCCGAGCAGGATCAGACCCACTGTGTTGACGTTGACTCCTTCGGCCTCGGCGGTGACCGCCCAGGCGAGGACCGCACCTGCGGCGATCAGGAGCAGACTGACTCCGATACCTCCGGCTCGCATGGCATTCCTTTCGTTCGGGTGCGGGTACATACCCGGGCGAGCGATACGGGAAAACCACTCCTCACACGAACCGCCCTCAAGAAAAACGCCGAGGATGACGACAGATCGACCACCCGCCCGGTGTCAGCAGAGGAGCAGTGAATGAGTGTCCGCGAAGGTCCCAATCCGAGCCTGTTGGTGGACACGGATGAGATCCTGGCTGCACTGACGGACACGATTGCACTGGTCGATGCGCGTTCCCGGCTGGTGGCAGTGAATCGGCCCGATTCCCCCGTGTTTCGCACCCGACCCTCGAACGGCGACTCCCTGGACAGTGCCTTTGACCCGACGGCGGCATCGCTGATTAGGGGGCTGATTGAGAAGGCGGACGGTCTGGGACTCGCCGAGGGCGAATACGGCGCCGGCGCCCGCTATTTCGGGGTGTCGGCGAGACCGCTTCGCTCGGCGCCGGTGACCCTGCTCATCTTCCAGGATGTGACTGTGCGAAGGAACGCCGAGAGGGCGATCACCGAGTCGATAGGGGACAAGACGAGTGTCCTCAAGTCGATCAGTCAGCAGCTCGGCGCTCCCCTGATCGCGGTGCTCGGGTATGCAAGCCTTCTCACCGAACCGGGCTCCGACCTCGACGCCGCCACACGTGACGCCATGGCACAGCACATGACGGACCAGGCGTGGGAGCTGGCAGGGATGGTCGAGAACGTGCAGGCGATGGCCCAAACGGAGCTGGGTGACCTGAGAGTGGTCACAGTGCCGGTCAGCCTCTCCGCCAATGTCGCACAGGTCATCGAGTCGATGGGAGTTCGAGGGAGCAGGGTGATGGTCACCGGCAACAGGGCGGTCACCGCCGTAGGTGATCCCGCTCGGGTTCGACAGATCGTTCGCAACCTCCTGAGCAACGCGCTCACCCACGGTGCGGAACCCATCACGATCGATGTCTCCGCTACCGAGACACATTCAGTGGTGAGTGTGAAGGATCGAGGCTCGGGGATTCCGCAGGCGCTGGAAAGGGAGATCTTCTCGCGGACTCCCTCATTCGGCCAGGATCGCTCCGGCCGCGCCGGGATCGGCCTCTGGGCGGCGGCAGAGCTGGCGGACCTGATGGGTGGGGAGATCGAGTACCGACGAGAGCTCGGCATGACGGTCTTCCGACTGACCTTGCCGCTCGTCTGAGCGTCGGATCAGCGGCAGATGCATGGCCGGGGCCGGTTCAGTAGGCTCTGCTCCCTCGACTACCCGGCCGAAGACGAAAGCGAGCGCCTCCACATCGCCCTGGGACGGCATTCCCGCCCTCGGTTGCGGTCAGGACCCTTCCACTAGCTCGCAAGATCTCGTCGTCGACCAAGCCGTGTGCGTCTCGGTGCATCCTGACTGCAGTCTCGGCGTCTGGGGCATCGACCAGACAGAAGATCTTTCCCACAGACAACTCCACCCAGAAACTCTTCTAGTTCACGCCGTGCTGGTCTTGAGGTTGGTGCGGACTTGCGAAGCAGGGCACCCCGGCCCGGTCTATCTTCCCGCTTCGGAAAGGACCCATGACCGGACACGGCTCCCGCCAGGCCAGGATCGCCAGGATCACGCCGCCCAGGTTGCAGACATTGGATCAGGGCGGTCATCGCACCGCGACATGGCTCGAGCTGTTCTACGACCTGGCCTTCGTCGTGGTGGTGGCTGTGCTCGGCGAGAGGCTCCACGATGACACCTCCTGGGCCGGGCTCATCTCATTCCTCGGTTATTTCGCCCTGCTGTGGTGGCTGTGGGCAAGTCACACTTTCTACGCAGATCGATACGACACCGACGACCTCGTCTACCGGCTGCTCGCCACCGCTCAGATGATGGCGGTACTGGTCATCGCAGCGGCGCTGACCTCCGACCCGGCGGAATCGACCATGGCGTTCTCCGCCGGATACGCCTCGGCCCGACTCGTGCTGCTCGCCATGTACGCCCGGGTCTACCGGCATGTGGCCGAGACCCGTCGCCTCGTGGGTGGCTACCTGGTCGGGTTCGGTCTCGCCGCGGCCATCTGGACCGGTTCCGTTTTCGCTCCCGAGCGGGGTCGGGTCGCCCTCTGGGCAGTGGCCCTGACCATCGACCTGGTCACGCCGTGGGTCATGCGGCGCCAGCAGGCGGCGGTGCCCCTCGATGTGTCGCACCTCCCGGAGCGTTTCGGATTGTTCACCATCCTCGTCCTCGGCGAGTCACTGGCGGCGGTGATGACCGGGCTCCGGCACCTCGACTGGGCATGGAGCCCGGTGCTAGCCGCCGCCCTGGGCGTCGGGCTGGCGACCACCTTGTGGTGGATGTACTTCGACAACGCCGAGGGAAGCGTGGTACGGCGAAGCGGCGCGGACCGCCGGACGTGGCGGCCCACAGCCTGGATCTACACCCATCTCCCCCTTGCTGCAGCCCTGGCCGCGGTGGGAGTCGCCCTGGAACATGTGGTGACTGAAGCAGGTCACGGCGAGATGGATCGGGATCATCGTTGGCTCCTGGTCGGGGCTGTCATGCTCGCCCTGAGCGCCATGGCGCTGATCCAGGTGGCATCTCTGACCCACCCAAAGGGGTCGCTCAACAGGGCCATCGCCCTGAACCGCCTGGCGGCGCTCCCCTTCCTGTTGCTCATCGGCGCTCTCGGGGAACCCGGGCCTTTGATGGTTGCGCTCGGAGTGCTCGGCGTCTGTGTCGCAGTCCTCATCGCCGACATGACGGCATGGGATCGAGCTGACCAAGCCGGGCCGTGATTCCTCAGACCCGGTTCCTCCGTCACGGGGCAAGCTGATTGAGGCGTAGACCGGTGAGCGTTAGCGTCCCCGCCAGAGCCAACAGTGATGAACGCATACACCTACGCCCTCGACCTGGCCCGGAAGACCCAACCGACCCGGAACCGATACGTCGACTTCCTGCGTGCCGGCTCGATCCTGGTGGTGGTGTTCGGCCATTGGCTCATGGCCGCCCCCCAGGTCCTGCCCGACGGGCTCAGATTCGATCATCTCCTCTCGGTCACGACCTGGCCCCACTATCTGACCTGGATTCTCCAGGTCATGCCGATCTTCTTCGTGGTCGGTGGTTACGCCAACGCGGCCAGTTGGCGCTCCTCCCAGAAGAAGGGTGACCCGTATGCCGCCTGGCTGCGCGCCCGTTTGCGACGTCTCGTATTGCCGGTGTTGCCGTTGCTGGCGATATGGACTGCGGGTGCCTACATCCTGTTGGAGAGCGGCTTCGACCCGACCTTGATTCGAGTCGGCTCGCAGGCCGCGCTGGTGCCGGTATGGTTCCTCGCCACCTACATCGTCGTCGTCGCCCTCGCGCCGATAACGCTCCGGGCATGGGATCGACACGGTTGGAATGCGATCCTGCTCACCGGGGTGCTTGCAGGCCTCGTCGACATCGTCTCGCTGGGTTTGGGGCTGACCTTCGCCGGGTACCTCAACTACATCTTCGTGTGGGGAACCGTCCACAGCCTCGGCTACGCCTGGGCGGACTCCCGGATCGGAGGGGTCGCCGAGCGACTGAGCGCCTCGGTAGCCGGATTGGCCGCGACCGTCGCCCTGGTCATCCTGGGTCCCTACCCGGTGGCGATGGTCGGTCTCGACACCCAGGGCGTCAACAACAGCCAGCCCCCGAAAGTGACCTTGGTGACTCTGGCCTTCTTCCAGGCCGGTCTCTTCCTGGCCCTCGAAGGCCCGGCCCGGCGTTGGCTGGAGAGGGTGCGTGTCTGGGCGAGTGTGGTGCTCGTCAACGGCCGGATCATGACCATCTATCTCTGGCATCTGACCGCGATGATCGTCTTGATCGGCGGTCTGCTCCTGCTCGACGGCTTCGGGCTGAGGGTGGCGGTCGACACCTCGCAGTGGTGGGTGACCCGCCCGTTGTGGATCGCAACCCTTGTCGCAATGACTATCCCGTTCGTCCTGGTATTCGGCCGGTTCGAGCGGCCCAACCCCGACCCTCGCCCGGCCCCGCCCACGTGGCGGATGGTGGCCGCCGTTGTCGCGACATGCGCCGGCCTCGGCTTTCTCGCCGCTTACGGAGTGTCCGACGAGGAGGGGCTCAACGGAGTGGCATTGGCTTTGCCATTTGCCGCGGCGTTGGCCGGGGGCATTGCTGGGGCCCGCCGGTGGGAGCGCAGGAGAGGACAACGCGAGCCTGAGGGCACCCCTCCGGCCTCGATGGGCTGAACCAACTTCGGGGGATGGATTATCCGGCGTAGGTGCCGGCAGTCTCCGGGAACAGCTCCTTGACGATCTTGAAGCAAGATATGTCGACGGTGGCATCCATATGGAGGAACACCGAGGCGTCACGAAGGTACTTCTCGATTCCGGTCTCGATCATCGACCCGCTCCCACCGTGCAGCTCCATGGCGTGCTTGCACACCGCGAGGATCTCCTCGGACGCGAACACCTTGACCTCATTGCACAGCCGGTTGGCGTGGGGGCTGCCCTCGTCGACGGCCCGGGCGGCCCGCCGGATCAGGGCAGTGACCGCGTCCAGCTTGATCGACATCTGGGCAACGCGAAGCGCAACGGCCTGATGCTGGATCAGGACCCGACCCCCCTGTTTGTGCTGCTGGACGTGTCGGGCCGTGTCCTCGAACGCGGCCACTCCGATCCCCAGGTTCTTTGCCGCCTGGAGGATCTTCCCCGGCTGGAAGTAGACACCCGCCTTGGTAAGGGCGTCGTCCTTGGCGAGGAGATGACCCAACGGAATCCGGAGGTCGTCGAACACCATCTCCCCGTTGTTCATGTACCGCCCTCCGATGGTCTCGTTGCACTTGGTGACTTCGAGCCCCGGCGTGTCCCGGGGGACCAGGAAGCTGCTCGTCCCCTGCAGCATGCCAACCGACGTATTGGTGTTGGCATAGACCACGAACAGAGAGGCGTCGTAGCCGTTGCTTATGAACTGTTTGCGCCCGTTGATGACCCAATGATCACCGTCGAGGACTGCCGTGGTGTCCATGTTCGCCTCGGGCACGTTGTATGGCAGCCAGCGGTCCGAAGCTCCCCTCGGCTCCGTGAGGCAGTGAGCCATGAGGAAGCCCGGCGCCTCCATATAACGCGGGAACCAAGTGTCCTGGAGATCCTTGGAAGCCAGATTCCTGAGCAGGACGGAGATCTTCCAGTTCTGTGCGAGCTTGTCGGCGATGCCGACGTCGCCCCGCGCCAGCTCGGTGGCGATCAAGGCGAAGGTCTGAGCTTCGGTTCCCGGCTCGAGGGCCACCCCCCCATACTCATCTGGTACCCCCAGTGCCCGCAGCCCGGCGGCGTCCGCCTCCTCCAGGATCGACGCAGGGAGACGCCCATCAGGGTCGAGAACCCACTCCTGCTGCCGGTTCTCGCGGATGAAGGGAATGATCACACCGTCGACGTAGTCGCGGCACGTCTGCACCATGAGGCGCTGCTCCATCGACAGATCCCGCTCTTCCATCACCGTCGTCACTGCATGCCTCCTCGATGGGTTGGTGTTCGCCCGAGAACCTACATTCTCCGCCTCGAACGGAAGTAGGGCCGAAAGCCAGGTCCTCCTGACAAGGCCCGAGGCCTAGGTGGTCGGTCGGGCTTCCTCCGCCCACGGGTCGATCAGAGTCTTGATCCTGGTCGACCGCCCTTCGACCATCGGCATCAGACCTTCGTCGACGAGTTGGCCGAGAGGGAGGGCGATGGGAGCGATGTCCGCCCAGCCTCCGGCTCTGGAGGCCAGAAGGCTGAGGGCATCGGGGAAGTCGAGCCCGAAAACGTGGGCATTGGTGCCAATCAACTCCATCTCTCCGAGCGTGACCTTTCCGAGCTCCAACTCGGTTGGCTGGCCCTGAATCCCGACCACGACCAACCGCGTCCCCGGTTGTGCGATCTCCACCGCGAGACGAAGACCGTCAGGTCTGCCGGTCACCTCATAGATGACAGTCGGGATCAGCTTCCTGACCATTACTTCATGCAGCTCTGCCATCGATGTCGGTCGTATCACCCTGCGTGCACCGAGCCGGGTCGCCACCTCCAGCCGATCCTCTTCGAGATCGAGGACGATCGTCTCCGCCCCGATTCGACTGGCGGCGTAGGTGAGAAACGCCCCGACCCCGCCCGCGCCGATGATGACCGCGCTCTCGCCGGCTTCGAGACGTCCCCGTCGCATGGCATGTACCGCTACCGACATCGGTTGTGCAAGGCAAGCCACGTCGGGGCTGAGCCCGAGTTGGGTGACGTCGACACAGATACCCGCCGGCACCACCGCGTACTGCGCGAGGCCACCCGGGATTTGAAGGCCCACGGTCGCATATCTCTCACATAGGTTTGAGGCTCCCCGTCTACACCAGTGGCACTCACCACAGGAGACCCCGGCGCCGGAGGTGACCAAGGCGCCAATCTCGAAACCCGAGACCCGTGCTCCACATGCGACCACATGACCCGAGAACTCGTGGCCCGGGACAAAGGGGCCGTGGTGACCGCTGACTGGATGGGCTATGTCCACGGGAAACATCTGCGGCCCATCGGCGAACTCGTGGGCGTCGGTGCCGCAGATGCCGACGGTGGCGATGCGGATGAGGAGATCGTCGTCGCCAGGAACCGGAACCGGCACCTTGGAGATGCGGATGTCACCACGTCCGTGGAACACCGCAGCCAGCATCTTCTGGTCGGTGGTCACATCCCGGTCGACAACCCGCACCGACCCGTGCTCGTCATTTGGCGGTCCCTCCATCAGAGGGTTTGGAGGGCAAAGTCGATAGGGCTCGTTCCAGCCTCGACCGTGCCTCGGCGGCAACGGCCTCGAGCTCGGGATTGCCGGTCAACTCGACCATGAGACTCGGGTCGAGGATCTCGACCGCGGTGCCCGGTCCCCTTCGATAGACGACGACGTTGCACGGGAGGAGGAGACCGATACTTTCCTCGCGACCCAGCGCCTGGTACGCCAAGGTCGGGTTGCATGCGCCGAGTATCCGGTATGGAACCCAGTCGACATCGAGTTTCTGCTTCAGAGTGGCGGAAACGTCGATCTCGGTGAGGATGCCGAAGCCTTCCTCGGCCAGGGCCGCCCTCAGCCTCGACTCGGCCTCGTCTGGCTCGAGGTCGGTCACGATCCCGAATCCATATCGGTTGGTGTCGATACTCACCCGCCGAGTGTCATACCCTCATATCTCGAGCGCAAGCGAACCCCGCCCAGAGGCTCACACCCGCTTTGGCACTTTGCCGGTCAATGTCAGGAACCATCTCATCCCTTTTTGCCCGGGGTCGCTGCATGGTTCGAACATCAGCGGGCACCCCCCATCGATCACCTCGATGCCCTGCTCTCGCCCATACACGGCTGCATCGGCGGAATAGCTGCCCGTTCCAAACGCCCGGTGCATCCACACGTTCTTCACCCTCATCTCGACACACTCCCGCATCGTTCCGATGGCCCGGTCGGGTCTGGTTCCGATGACGACTGCATCCACTCCCCCGTCGATGGCGCCCAGACTCGGGTACGCCCTGTCCCCTTCCACCTCTTCGGCATTCGGGTTGACCGCGAACACCTCGTAGCCGCGATCCCGGAGACGGGTGTAGACGGCGTTGGACCCATGGCCTTCCGGGGCCCGCGACACCCCGGTGACGGCGATCCTCCTGTTCGAGAGGAACCGTTCGGCCGCTTCCTCGATCGGTGCCTTGCCGCTGTCCATATGCCCGACTGTCGCCGCTGTCGTCTTCTGAGAGCAGGGGCCAAAGTCACATCCCCACGCGATGCTCCATCGTGCAAGGACAGCTCGGAGCGAAGGCGGGTCGTAGGCTGGCCCCGTCATGAGAGGAGCCCGCCTCGGTGCGCTGCTGACGGCACTGGTGTTCGTACTCGGGATGGAGATGGCGCGCTTTCATTTCGGGTCCCTCGGTTGGTACCAACGTGACACCCTCGGGGTGGGCGCCCTCGATCTCATCCCGCTCGCGATAGCACCGTTTCTCGCCGGGATCCTGCTCCCCGCCCTGTCGAGACTGATCACCCTTCGTTACACGCTCGGCGTCGGCGTCGTCCTCCTGGCTGGAGCTCGCATAGCCAATCAGGTCGTCGACGATCCGGCTGTCGACCATTGGACCTCGGGTCTGGCGGTCGCTGCCTTCGTCGGCCTGCTCCCGCTGCTCCTCAGCCTGGGCCGGGAGGCTCTGGTTGGTGGGGTGTTGATGGGAATCACCCTCGACTCGGCGATGAAGGGCCTGGGGTCCAGTCTGGACCTGGCCTACCGACCAGGAGCCGCCCCCCTGGCCGCCACCATCGCGGTGTGCGTCGCGGTCGGCTTCCTCATGGTGACGGTCCCGATCCCGGGCCGGGCCGGCCCCCGTTGGGCGCCGGCAATCACATTGATCGGCCTCGGCCCGTATCTGTTCGTCCAGTACCTGGTCCTCCAATCACCCGGCTGGGTCTCCGAGCTCACCACCGCGCCCGCCGGTCTGGTGATGATCGGCATCACCGCCCTCAATCTCCTTGGCATCTGGCTCGCCCGGCAATACGGCGGGCTCCGCTCGATGGTGGCGCTGGCCGCGGTCCTCGTGACGCTACCGGCGGTGTTCGCCGACGGATCGTCTGCCGTCTTCTCGGTGCTGGTGCTGCTCGGCATCCCCGCAGCAGGGATCCTGTGGGCCGGGATGGTCCCCGACACGCCGGGGACCGCGGTCACCCCGGCTGCGGTCACGCTGACCGCCGGGGCGGTGCTCTTCCTGATAATCGGCTTCGCCTACTACCTGCCGCTCGACATGGACCTCGGGTTCACCCAGGCTCAGGCCCGCATCGCCGGGGCCTTGATGCTGCTCGGATTCGGACTGGCCGCTGCCGCCGCACACCGCCTCCTCCCACCGGACTCCGTCCCGGTTGGGATCCCGGTGCTCACCTCGATGGCGCTGGTCCTCCCTCTCGTTGGACTGTTGGGCGCAGGGAGTCTCCCCGCGGCCCGCGAGACCGGGCCGGTCCGCTACATGTCCTACAACCTCCATCAAGCGTTCGGGACCTCCGGGGAGATGGATGTGGAGGCCATAGCCCAGGTGATTCTCGACAGCGGAGCGACCGTGGTGGGCCTCCAGGAAGTGGCGAGGGGTGGGCTGCTCAACGCCAACACCGACCTCATCCATCTGCTCGGAGACCGGCTCGGATGGGAGCACGTCGTCTTCTTCGGCACAACCGACCCGGTGTGGGGGAATGCGATCCTCAGTCGCTACCCCCTGGGCGAGGTGGACCGTCAACTCCTCCCCAAGGTGGGCACCCCATACCAACGGGGTTATCTGGCCGCCCCCGTGGCCACCCCGGAGGGAGAGGTCTTGTTCATCTCCACCCACCTCCAGCACATCAACGATCCGGACGCGAACGAGGAGGATCCGGAGGCAGACCTCTACCCGGTGCATCACGAGCAACTGGCAGTGATCATCGAGGAGTGGGGCGGACGGCAACCGGCGGTGCTCGTCGGCGATCTGAACGCCGAGCCGGGGTGGCGTCAAGTGGAGGAGCTGCTCGAGGCAGGCTGGGTGGATGCTTGGGCGGAGGCAGGGTCGGGCGATGGGTTCACCTCGGGTGCGGCCGACCCGCAGCATCGGATCGACTATGTGTTCCACACCCCGGACCTGACCACGGTCGAGGTGGCGGTGGTCGAAGCCCAGGCATCTGATCACTTCGCCGTGATCGCCGACCTGACCGGGGAGTAGAGCGGGCCAACGCCGACGGGAGGTTGGGTGAAGGCATCGACCCGCCGAGACCCGCGCGTTATCTGTCCGCGCCGATCCGGCTCATTCCCAGCTCTCGACGTCGATGATCTCGTCACTCCCATACGCGTCCTGACGCATGGTCCGAATGGATGCGATTGAAGGCAGCCGTGCCGAGAAACGCCTGGAAACGATCCGGTGAATCAGGGCGCGCACCGCCGGAATCAAGAGGAGAAACCCGAGTGTGTCGGTGATGAATCCGGGTGAGATCAGGAAAGCTCCGGAGACGAGGATGCAAGCACCATCGGTGAGCTCACGGCCGGGAAGTTGCCCCTGGCGCGCCTTCTGTTGGATGCGTCTGAAGACGGAGAACCCGGCGCGTTTGACCAGATAACCTCCGATCACAGCCGTGACGAAGGCGATCCCGAACGCCCACAGATACCCGATCTTTGATCCGACCCATAAGAAAGTCGCCATCTCGGCGAGAGCGATCAGAGCAAAAACAGCGATCAGCCGCATCGGTCCCAACGGTACCGGCGGGACAGGACAACAGCTCGTGGCCGCTAGCTGCCCCCATCCATGAGCAGGTACTCGACTCACCGGTAATCGGGCGGCGTCTTGGTCGTCGGCGGCAGCAACTGCCGTGCTTCTTCAGTCGAGATCAGCTTCGGCGAGGAGAGCTCGACCTCGTCGCCGTCGATCTCGAGGATGGCCGCCTTTGCGGCCAGAACGTTTTGGACCCAATCCGACTTCGAGCCATACATCACGAAGAAGATGCAGCCACCGTCAACCAGGGTGGGCGTCGAGGGGAGTGCGGGAGGTCTTACCTGACGACCTGCCCTCATGTCGCAGGACGGGTCTAACGCCACGTTTGATCTCCATGGGGTTGAAGATCCGTTTGTAGACCCGGGCGATCCACATCGGCACCGGCATCACGGACCTTTGGCGTCGAACCCGGTGTACCGGCTGCTGACAGTGGTTGTCATGAGTCATCTTTCAGTTGCGCCCGCTCTCGCACCGCCAACGGTAAGGTCGACGGTGGAGTACTCCCCACCAGGGGGGCCGCCAATGATGTACCGACCCAGCGGACCCACAGTCAAGAGCTCATCGATCGGCGCCGCACTGTGAGGTACCACCGGTCCAAGAGGGGATTCCTTCTGATTCCTGTGATTGCCATGGCTTGCTCCATCACGGCGTGCAATCCGACCGGTGATCCGAACGACACCACCCCGCCCGAGTTCCTTCAGATCACTGTGACCGTGCAACGGGTCACCGATGGCTTCGAAGAGCCGCCGGTAGATGCCACTGACGGCCTGACCTTGGACAACGTGCAACGAGACCGCCGGATCATCATCGAAGCGACTGCTGCAGACGACCAGAGCGGCATCAAACGAGTGGTACTCACCGGGGGGACAGAGTGGGACTGCATCACACCCGGCGAGGAACTCGCCGAGCACAATCAGGGTGATCTCGCCGGCATGCCCGATGAGACTCAGAGCACCGCGAGCGCTTCGGGTCCGCCGGCTCTTCGCAATACGACGTTCACCGTCGACCCGTTCAGTGGCAATTCCCAGCGTCTCGTCTGCCCCGCCACCGATGAGACGAGCGAGCTGTCGGTGACGATCAACCTCGTAGCGACGAACGGCAACGATGTGCAGGGAAGGTCGCCGCGCATCTCTATCGACTACCAGCCCCGCCCTCCCGGCTGACCCCTGATCGCGACAAGCGCACATCACCGGCTGTGGTCCACCCTCATGGGTCCTTCTCGTCGCCGGGGTGGAGAGGAAAGCCCCGATAGATCGGGGATCGGGCTCGCCACTCGGAGCGGGCTAGGACGCGGCCACGACCTCTTGCAGCAGTGCGTCGATCTGCCCTACCGCCAGCGTGATGCCTTCCTCCATGCCCATCGCCGCCATCTGCTCCATCACCTCGGCACTGGGGAACGTGGTCTCGATGGTCATACGGGTGCCTCCGCCGGGCTGAGCCGCGAGGGCTACACGGATGATCATCGTCGGCATCTCGGGGTTGGGGTTGCCTTCGTCGTCGGCGAATCCGTCTTCGAACTCGAGGCGGTTGGGGGCATCGACCTCGATCACACGCCACCAGCCGCGAGGCTGATCACCTTCGGGCCCGGTCATGAAGTAGTCGACCTTGCCGCCCGGCGTGAGGTCGTGGGCGACGACGGTCGCCGGGTAGGTCGGCGGCCCCCACCATCGTTCGAGCAGCCGTGGGTTCTCCCACATCTGCCATACCGGTCCGATGGGCGCAGCGAAGTCGGCTGTGACAGTCATGGTCATCGCCTCGGAGTCCTTGTGGACGTTGGTCACAGTCATTTGGTGTCTCCTTGACTCTGTTCGGCGAGAACATCACCGAATCGATCGATACGACCTCTCCAGATAGCTTCGAGTTGATCGAGCAGTCTGAACGCGTCGCGGACGGTGTCGATGTTGCTTCGGACCAGTTGCTCCCGCCCGTGTCGTTGCTTCGTCACGAGTGCGGCCCGCTCGAGCACGGCGACGTGCTTCTGCACGGCTGCGAAACTCATCGGATAGCTGCGGGCCAGCGCAGACACCGACTGCCCGCCCTCCATCGCACGTCTCACGATGTCCCGTCTGGTGGCATCGGCAAGTGCGTGGAAGACTCGGTCGGCTCTCTCCTGTTCCGCAATTCCTACAACCATTTGGTTGTAGATTAGATCTCTGAATGGATTAGTGCAACTGGCGGGACTAGTCGCCTGACTTCCGTCGTCTCCGCCACCGCCTCCAGATGGAAAGCGACCAAAGGCCACAAAGCACGACCACGGCCCCGATCACTGCCACCGCTCCTGCCCCGTATCGGTATCGGCTCGACGTCTGCACCGATCCCGACGGGACCCGCCCGTGCCGGCCGTCACCGAACTGCACAGATCCGCTCGTTCGGTCGAGGCTGAAGACACTGGCGTCGGGCCCGGCGTCCTCCGGAGTCTGCACCTGAGGTCCTCCATCGACCTGGACGTTCACGACCCGTGTCACCAGTCCAAGCCTCTCGAGCAGCGAGCCGAGACTGTTCATGAAGAAGTAGCCGACGGCCAGGAAGGTGAGCAACTCCAGGATCGTGATCCCCGGATCAGACTCATTGATGTCCGTCCATTCGGGCGAGTCTGCCATCGCTCCGACAACCTACCGAAGACGGTTCGTGATCCTTGGTTTGGACGGTTCGGCAGAAGGACCGAGGTCAAAGGTAGTGACAGCTCTGCCGCCTGGAAGTCGGGTAAGTCCTCGGTCGGATACATGGACGGGCCGGTCCGTCTTCAGGTGGTCGACTCGGAGGGTGCGTACAGCCGGCTCCGCGTCTGGTTCGACTGCGTGGTCGATCTCGAACCCGAGGACAGCACGAATGATTGACGAAGCCAATCACATCGGGGACTGCCACGTCTTGGTCTCCGTGGGCACGATCTCAGCATCGACCGAAGGCGGGTTGACCACGCTGGCATGGAAGCGGACCTTGTCACCGCGCCGTGACGTGTAGGGGTCACGCACTCCGTCGCTGCCCCGATGCCTCTCGGTCACCGGGTAGACGCCCTCGTTGTTGATCTCACAGCGGGGTATCAATTCCATGGCACGCCAGGAAAGGGTCCACGATTGCTTGATCGGCAGGGGGCCCCTTGGGTCTTCGCTGCGGAGCAGTGCCCGGCCATGGTCGTTGGGCAGAAGGGGTGGATCGACTGCGGCCGCCTCGGCCAGCATCCAGCGCAGCGCAATACGGCTCGTCGCGGTTTCGGCACCGCCGCCTCCTACATCGCTGTGGCATCCGCTGAACCAGACCTCCCCAATGTCCTGCCTCTCGTAGGCCGGTAGGTCTTCGAGATCGACCCGGGTCATGGCGCTGTCTTGGTCAATGTCCAGTTGACCCCAGGTCGTGTGTTTGAACCACGCCCGACGCTCCTCGAGGGCAAGGGCGTGACGGACATTGGCCACGTCGGGATTGTGACGGAGGTGGGGAAGGATCACCGGTTTCAGCCCGCCATACGACTTGACCGTATCCCACACCCCGAGGAAGTGGACCGGGCAAGGGCGGTTCTCGTGGCGGAGTGCTTCAACCGCCTCGGTGTCCGCCACCATTGGCTGGAAGAGGTCCCACGAGCGTTCGAAGCGCTCGTCGAGGTCGGGGCTGTCGGGTTGGGGCAGATGGCAACGGTGCAGCAGCCCGGCCAGGGCCCTCACCGTGAAGGCTCCCCTGCTGAAACCGAATAGGAACAGTTGGTCGGAGGGGTGGTACTCCTCGGCTAGGGCGAGGTACATCTGCCGTATGTTCTCCTTGAGCCCGTAGCCGGATATCAGCCCGCGCCCACGGGCTATCCAACCAATCGGACCGCCCTTCCCGGCCTCAGGTGCGGGAAGCATGCGCAGGGCCGGCGACTGGCCCGACGCACGCGTCTCTTTCTCCCGGCGGGCGGTGGTTCCCACACCCTGGTCGTAGATGACCAGCTGGCGTTTCGGGTTGTCGAGCACGAGGTTCTTGACGAGACGAGTCACATTGGTCACCCGGCTGTCAAATGTGTTGCCGGTGCCGTCGGAGCACACAACGATGTTGCGGCTCATCTGTGATGCGTCCGGGACGGGGGCTTTGTTTGCATCCAACTCCTCCCAACACCTCGGGTGTGCCCGGACAGCTCCCATGGTGGAGGCTACGCTTCGAGGCGCGGATCGTCAGGAGACGAAGCCGCTGCCTACGGCGTCGCCCCGGCGAGCAGTTGATCGAAGGTGCACTCCTTCGGGTCCTTGTCCTCGCGGAACCCCTGGAACGATGGTGATCTCAGTCGGCCTGCCGAAGTGAGCCGGCGGTGCTCGACTCTGGCCACCAGAGAAGGCGTCACCCAATGTGCCCGGCGAAGCTCGGGACGGGATCTCACCACCTCAGAGGAAAAGGGCCGCTCTATCTCCCCGAGAGCATTCAGTCTCTGGAGTGCCTCGTCCAGTGACCGGCGATCAAAACCGGTGCCGACGTTGCCGACGTAACGCAACTCATCGTCGTCGTACACGGCCATCGCCAGCGAGCCGAAGCTCCCCTTCCGGCGCCCCTCACCCTCGATCCATCCGACGATCACGACGTCGGCATCGAAGGAGAACTTCACCTTCAGCCAGTCACGGGATCGTGCTCCCGGTTGGTAGAGGGAGGAGAGTCTCTTGGCCATGATTCCCTCCAGCCCCTGCTCCTCGGCAGCCTGGAACAGCGCCGACCCGTCGCCCCTGGTGATCGGCGAGATCTGAATGCGCTCCGAGGGGACGATCGTTTCCTCCAATATCCGGCGACGATGCTCCAGCGGCCGGCCCGTCAGATCCGCGCCGTCCAGGTCGAGGAGGTCGAAGACGATGTATGCAACGGGAATCAGGCGTGCCATCTGCTCCACCCGTCGTTCGTCTCTGAGATGCATCCGCTGCTGGAGACGCTGAAACGAGGGAACCCCGTTCTCGAAGGCCACGATCTCGCCGTCGAGGATCGCCTTCAAAGCCACGACCTGTTCGTGCAGCCGGTGCAGTTCCGGATAGGCAACGGTGACGTCCCGATGATTGCGTGAGACGAGTCGGGTCTCCTCATCGCATACGACGATGGCGCGGATCCCGTCCCATTTCGGCTCGAAAACCCAATCGATGTCGTCGAACGGCTTGGCGGTGAGAGTTGCCAGCATCGGCTCGGGAGGTGGTCGCACCTCGCCGGATGGTCGCCGGTCCTCGGACATGATGGCCAGCCACTGTTCCTTGCCGTCCTTGGGCCCGGTGTGCACCAGATGCCAAATCCCGGCCAGACGTTCACCCTCCAGACGGAAGGTGAGACGCTCGTCGTTGCGGTCGATCAACTCGTACTCGCCACGGTCGAAGATCCGCACTTCCCCTCCCCCGTACTCGCCCTCGGGAATGGGCCCGGTGAAGGTGGCATGTTCCATCGAGTGATCCGGGGTGCGTATCGCGAGGTGCCGTTCTCCCCTGCGACGGGGCAGACCCTTGGGGACCGCCCAGGAGACCAGGACCGGCGAGTCCCCGTTCATCATCTCCAGCCGGAAGTCGTGGTGGAGACGGGTGGCGTGATGCTGCTGGATTACGAACAGCTTGCCGATCGGCGCGGTCAGCGGGTCGACGTCGGTGAAGGAGTCCGGGGCCAGGTCTTGATCGTCGCTGGAGCTGGTCATGGGAATGGCTGCTGAACCTCGACCTTATCTCCGGCCGGCGGCGCTCAACGTCGGTCTCGACGTGGCGGCTAACGTCGCGAACCAGACCATGGTGACCGAACGAATCAAACAGATCACGGCAGCCAACGACACGCTGCTGTCTTTCCTCCCGATATGGGAGGAACACCGTCACCAACCGGGTGTCGCCAATTTCGCGTTCGGCAACCCTCAGGAGATGGTGGTGGACGGGTTCGCATCCGCCCTCGCCGCGGCTTCGGTCCCCCGGGACAAGGACCATTACGCCTACAAGTTCTCCGAGGAGGAGTCGCAACGCACTGTGGCGAGCCATCTCACCAAGTGGCGAGGCCAACAATTCGAGCCCGGGGACATCGCGATGACCCCGGGAGCCTTCGGGGCGATCGCGGTCGCGCTCGGCGCTCTCGTGGACGTTGGAGACGAGGTCGTCTATTCGGATCCCTCGTGGTTCTTCTATCGGTCGATGATCCTCTCTGCAGGAGCGACCCCGGTCAGCGTCCCGGTACGGAGCGGCGACTACGACCTCGACTTGGATCGGCTTGCCGCAGCGATCACCGAGAGAACGCGTCTGGTCATCGTCAACACGCCTCACAACCCCACCGGCCGCATCTACCCGCCTTCCACCCTCGAAGACCTTGCCAAGTTGCTGACCGATGCATCGGATCGGTTCGGTGCACCGATCTTCTTGCTCTCCGATGAGCCCTACTCCAAGCTGGTCTTCAGCGACGCCGCCTTCACCAGCCCCGCTCGCTACTACTCGGCCACACTTGTCTCATACAGCTACGGAAAGGTGCTGCTGACACCCGGTCAACGCATCGGCTGGCTTGCCTGGTCGCCGCTCATGCCCGACCGTGAGTCGCTGCGCTCGGCCATCTTCATGGCCCAGATAGCGGGCGGATGGCTGTTCCCGGGCGCCATCATGCAGTACTCACTCGCAGAGCTGGACCGGCTGTCCATCGATCTCGTCGAACTGGAGCGCAAGCGTGATCTCTTGGTCGCCGAGCTCAGCCGCGCCGGTTACGACCTTCAGCCGCCGGAGGGGACCTTCTATCTCTGGGTTCGTTCTCCCGAGGCCAACGATGTCGCTTTTGTGCAGCGTCTCGCCGAGCAAGGGGTGTTGGTGCTGCCGGGCACTACCTGCGCCTCGCCTGGGCATTTCCGGATCTCGCTCACCGGCACCACCGAGATGATCGAGCGAAGCCTCCCGGTCTTTCGGTCGGCCATCTCGGGCTAGCCCAGCTCACTCGGACGAGAGCAGATCTTTCATCCGGCGGTAGATCAAATGAGTCGACCGTCGCGGTGACACCCGGTTGAAGAGGTTCATGGTCCGGGCGTCGCGGCCCACGTAGATGTGGAGATCCCCGGACTCGATCCCGTCGAGGATGATCTTGGCGGCATCTTCGGGCGAAGTGGTCCGAATCTTGCTTTGATCGACGGAATCCACCGCAGGGATGTCGACACCTGAGTTCGAGGTGATCTCGGTGGCAACAGCGCCCGGGAAGATCACCGACACGCCGACGTTGGTGTCGAGGAGCTCGGCGTAGAGCCCTTCGGTCATCAGCTTGACCGCGGCCTTGCTCGCCCCGTAGATGGTCTGACCGGGCACCGGAAGGAACCCTCCCATGCTGGACACGTTGGCGAGGTGCGCGGCCGGCCGCTTGAGGAGATGAGGCAGGAAGGCTTTGACCATATGAATCGTCCCGTACAGATTGACGTTGATCACCCGCTCTATGACCTCGTAGCCGAGATCGTTCAACTTCACGAACGGTTGGATGATGCCCGCGACGTTGATCAGCCCATCCACCCCCCCATGGGCGGCAATCACCTTCTCGGGGAGCACTGCGGTGGCCGACCGGTCGGTGATGTCGACCGCGAAGGTCGCCAATCGATCTCCGGCATCGGCCATGCGAATGGTCTCATCGAGGCTTTCCTGACGGATGTCGACGGCAGCCACGCGGGACCCTCGACGCAGCAGCTCCAGGACGACCTGGCGGCCGATTCCGTTGCCGCCACCGGTCACCACGACGACCTTGTCTGCAAGCTCCACGATGCTCTCCAATGACCAGGGGGTCGCCGACTGTAGCCCGACAGCCGATGCCGCTTTTCGGTGTCTCCTCGGCTGGTCGACCCGATCCGGACGCAGACCGATGCTGGCTACATTGGGAGGCTGCCGATGGATATCCCCCCGACGAGCCCGACCGTGATGGTGGCGTTGAACGCCGACATCGTCGGATACAGCAGCCTGATGGCCGACGACTTCGCCGCCACGACCGCCGCAATGGAGGAGACGCGGCGAATCGTCGAAGAGAAGATCGATCAGAACGGGGGCCGGCTCGTCAACTTCGTCGGCGACAACTTCATGGCGGTCTTCGCCGAGGCCAGGGATGCCGTGGCAGCCGCAATCGCCATCACGACCCAGCTCGAGTCGAGGAACGCCGGCGTTCCCGAGTCGCGCCAGGTTCGATTCCGCATGGGCCTCGACCAGGGTGAGGTGGCTTTCACCGAGGAGGATTACTTCGGGGATGCGCTGAATGTTGCCGCCCGGATCCAGGGAATCGCACCCGCCGGCGGTATCAGCGTCTCCGGGAGGGTCTACCAGGCCCTCGACGAGCCGTCGCTCCGCTTCACACCGCTGGGCAGGAAGGCGATGAAGAACATCCCCGAGGAGATCGAGGTGTTCCAGTTTGCCGACCTTCCCCGGGACGGTTCGGGCCGTCCGGGCTCGAAGTCGCTCTCGCTGGAGGCACCGACCCTGGCGGTGCTCCCGATCCATACCGAGATGGTCGATGACTCGTTGCAGCGCACTGCGGGGATCATCAGGGCCGATCTGATCCACCGTCTCTCCCGGGTACCCCAGCTGCGCGTGGTGGAGGTGAGCATCGAACCCGGCGAGGGCGCCGGTGATGCCACTGCCCGTTACATCGTCGAGTCCGGTATCCATCAGGCACGTGACCGGCTCAGGGTGTATGCGAACCTGGTCGACCTGACCACGATGAATGTCGTCAAGTCGCATCGGTGGGTTGCTTCGGTCGACGAGATTTTCGACCTTTCGGAGCGGATCTCAGACGAGGTGGCCGAGTCGATAGAGGTGGAGCTGATTATCGGGGAGCCGGCAGGTCTCTACGCAGACCTGAACGATCCCAAGGCAATCGAGGATATCTATCTGGGGTGGTATCACTTGACCACGGGGACAGCCGAGGGAGGGTCGCGGGCAATGGATCTGTTCGGGCGGGTGGCCGCATCGCACCCGGAGCAGCCCTACGGGATAGTCCTCTCCGCCTTTGCCAACTGGATGGCGGCCAGTTCGGGATGGGCTCGCGACCCGACCGCCGCCTTGGCACGAGCGATGGAGCAAGCCGAGAGAGGGATCCAGCTCGGAGACCTGACTGGAATGGCATCGACGGTCAAGGCTGCGGTTCTGATGTCCCAGGGCCGGGGCGCCGAGGCTCTGGAGGCGATCCAGAGTGCCGAGATCGTCCGCCCCACCTGTGACGTCACCTACGGCCTGGCGGGGAGCGTCCATCGCTATCTCGGCCAGTGGGACAAGGCCGTTGACCTGGTCGACACCGCGATGCGGCTCACCGGGGTGAACAAGCCCTGGTATCCGACCGTGAAGGCCTGCTCGCTGTTCATCGGGGGCCGGGTCGAGCAGGCCGCCTCGGTCGCTGAGATGGTCCTCGATTTTCAGCCGGACAACCTCGAGGCGTTGCTCGTCCTCGCGGCGGCCCAGGAGGAGATGGGCCTGCACCGGCGAGCGCAGGCCACCGCCCGGCTGATCGAGGAGAGGTTTCCTGCCGTCGACGTGGAGAGCTGGCTCGACCGCAACCCATACCAGGACCGGGCGCTGGTCGAGCGATGGAGAGGGGATCTGGTTGCGGCCGGGGTGATGCAAGCCACGTGAGCCGGTCGTCCATTCACGGAACGCCCCGATTCGACCGTGGGTATCGTAAGCAACTGGAATGGTGAGCAACTGAGCCAGGTAGACCCAGCCTTCGTCACGGGAACGTTCACCATTCTGTTCACCGACCTGGAGGGCTCCACCGACCTGCGGGTCAGGCTCGGCGACACCGCAGCCAACGAGGTGATCCGGGCCCACGACGACCTGGTCCGCTCCCGTCTGGAGACTGCCGGTGCAGTCGAGCTCAAGTCGCTGGGAGACGGATTCATGGCCCTGTTCACCTCGGCGAATCAGGCGATCGAATCCGCAGTATCGATCCAGCAGGCAATCGATGAGCACAATCGGTCCAATCCCAGTATGCCGGTATCGGTTCGCATCGGGCTCAACAGTGGTGACGTGACCCAGACGGTGGGGGACGCACATGGCACCGCGGTCCATGCCGCCTCGAGGATCGCCGACAAGGCCCAGGGCGGCCAGATCCTTGTCTCCCAGGTCGTCCACGATCTGGCAGGCACTCTGGGCGACACCAGGGTCATCGACCGCGGCCTCTTCTGGCTCAAAGGGTTTCCCGAAAGATGGCGGCTGTTCGAGGTGCTGTGGAGGGAGCAGGACAGCGAAACGACCCGCGCCACCAAGGAGATCCGGGCTGCTTCGGCGGCTGCATTCGACCTCGACACACCAAGGGCTACGGCTCCGGTGGTCGGGAGATCGCGTGAGCTGAACATCATCACGGAGCAACTGGCGACGACCGTCACCGGTCTTCGAGCCGTTGTTGTCGAAGGAGAAGCCGGCATCGGCAAGACCCGCATACTCGACGCCACCGCGGATCTCGCCTCCAGCATGGAGGCCCCGTACTGGGTGCTCGACGTCAGTGCCGATGAAGAGCTCAGGGGACCGTTTCTCCTTTTCCGATCCCTCCTCAACTCACCCCGCACCTCATCCATCGCCCAACAGGCGATGGCCCTCGAGCAGCTGGACAGGGCCCAGGAGGCCGTGGGAGGTAGAAGCCCCCGGGTTGAGGGACTCTCCCCACAGGAGCAGATGCTGCGGACCTTCGACGAGGTAGCCTCTGCCTTTCTCGCCCTGACCAAAGAACGCCCACTTGCTCTGCTGTTCGACGACGTTCAGTGGGCCGACGACGACAGCATCCAGCTGATCCGGTATCTGGTGCGGACGCTGGCCTCCGGCCCGATCTTCATGCTGATCAGTCTCCGTCCCCACTCCGACTCGGCATCCGGCGGTGCGGGCAGACTGATCGCCGATCTCGACCGAATGCGGGTCACCCAGGTGCTGAGATTGCAGCGGCTGAGCCGGCTCGATACCGGCGAGCTGCTGGGGAATCTGCTCGGAGCTCCCGTGGACGAGGCGACGGTTGGCAGCTTCCATGCCCGCTCCGAAGGGGTGCCCTTCTTCGTCGAGGAGCTGGCCCGTGCCTATCGGGAGGCGGAGGCCCTGCAACTGATCGACGGCACCTGGACCATGACCAAGTTGAGCGGACCAGCGGTTCCCTCCTCGATCCAGTCTCTGATCGAACGACGACTGGCTCAGCTGGAGGAAGAGTGCCGGGCCCTGCTCGCCGACGCCGGGGTACTGGGACGGCGCTTCGGTCTCCGTGACCTGGCCCGGGTCCTGGCCCGGGTGCATGGCGAGCCGGAGAAGCCCGAATGGCAGCTGGGCGAGGACCTGCAGAAGGCGATAGATCTCGGTCTGATCGTCGAAGAGTCGGCCGGCTCCCGCTACGACTTCTCCTTCTCCCACGACCAGATCCGGGCATCACTGCTGGGTTCCATCTCGCGCCAGCGGAGACGCGCCATCCACGGGGCCATCGCCGAGTCGATGGCCGCCGATGGCGGCACCGAGAACCTGTCGATGCTGGCCTACCACGCACTGCAGGCCGGTGATCAGACGTTGGCGGTGGCGACAGCGCTGGAGGCGGCCCGGTCCGCACTGGCGGTCTCGGCCCCGGAGGAGGCGGTTCGGCTGATCGACGCCACCCTCCCTGCCGCGTCAGGGCCAGAAGACCGGATCGACATGCTCCGCGTGAAAGACGATGCGCTCCAGGTTCTCGACAGGGGGATGGAGCGTCTCGCCAACCTCGCCGAGATGACTGCCCTCACCGCGGCCGTCCCCTCCCCTGCTCTCGACGCCGAGGTGAAGTTGAGAAAGGCCTCGGCTGCCCGGGCCAGTCAGGACTTCGAACTGGCAGCCGATCTCGCTCTTGGCGTGTGTCAGGGTGCGGAGGACTCAGGTGACCGCGCCCTGGAACTGGCCGCCTGTCTCGAGCTGGGGCAGGCCAGGACCAAGGCCCCGATCGGGGAGGGCTACTACCCGTTGGACGGTGTCGATCTCGATGCTGCCGAATCTGCATACCAAAGGGCACTGGCCATCGCCCGTGACATCGGGGACAGGGCAGGGGAAGCCGACTCCCTTCGAGAGTTGGCCGTGATCGAGCTCGGGCGTGTCAACCAGATTGCGACGGCGGCCGAGGAGGGGGGATCCTCACGTATCGAAATCCTCTTCCAGGCGCCGACATTCTTCGCCAAGGTGAAGGAGCTCGCCGAGGAGGCGCTTCGCATCTACGAGGAAATCGGGGACAGACGGGGCTCGATGTCCGCGCTTATCTCGATGGCATACGCCCATGTCGCCGATCCGACCGCGACCGGAATGGCCGGTCGGATGGAGCACATCAGGGCCCTCCATCACAGCAAGAAGGGCGAAGTCACCGAGAGTCAGCGGGCAATCGACGACGCTCTCATGTTGTACAGCATCCACACCTTCGCCCGAAACAACCTCCAGCCCGGTCTGGCCCTGGAACGAGGGCGTGAGGCATTCGAGGCGGCGCGGGCCCTTGGTGACCGTTGGCTGGAGTCTCTCGCCGCCGGCGGAATGGCGATGACCCATCTGTCGATAGGCGACGAAGCCCAGGGTAGAGCGTGGCTCGACCGTGCCGCCAGCGCGGCCATCTCGGTCGCCAGCACCGCGATGGCCCGACGTCTCGAGATCTGGCGGGGAGCCCACGCCGCCGCCCGTGATGACCTGGAGGGAGTGGTCTCTCACTTCGAGAGAGCAGCGGAACTGGCCGGCCACAAGAACCTCGGTGCACGATGTGAGGCCCTCTCGGCCCTCGCGTTCGAGGCCGCCCGGATCGGTGTCGCCACGGGTGATGAGTCTGCCATGAAGAAGTCGAAACAGGCCGCAGCCGAGACGTTACGGACGGTTCGTCCCATGAGCGGCCAGCTGCCCTGGGAGGCGGACGCCCACGCCGCCCTGGCACTGGTGGCAGGAGCCGAGGGAGAAGGCGAGACGGCCGCCGACGAGGCCAGGGCTGCCCTCGACTTCGACGGGGAGACGTTCCTCGCTCAGTATCTCCATGTGTTGTGGGTGGCGGGGCGTGTCCTGATCGTCGGCGACGAACCGGAAGCTGCCGCGCTGAGTGCGGAGATCCTTGCCGGATTGGGTTTCATCGACATGTTGATCGCCGACCCCGAACTCAAAGCCCGATGGTTCGGGCGCCCGACAATCCGCGAGCTTGCTGAGATAGTGGGCTTTGAGCCGTCAGGGGTGAGCGAATCCGAGGAACGGGTCGAGTTGGGTGACGCCGAGCTCGCATTGCTCCGGGACCTGGCGTCCGGATCGATGACCGCCAACCAGGTCGGGGGTGGCTCGGACGATGTCGAGGAGCTGCTGGCGAAACTGGGGGTGGCGTCGGAGACCGAAGCCATCGAGTATGCGATCAAGACGGGTGTCACATGGCAGTGAGAGTGATCATCGACCGGCGGCGCTGCATCGGTGCGGGCACCTGCATCGTCCTTGCCCCTTCGGCCTTCCACTGGAGACAGGGCGCATTCCAGAAACCCGAGCTCGCCGACGTGACCACAGTCGACGACGACGTCCTCCGGGAGGTGGCTGCGGCCTGCCCCACGCAGGCGATCGTGCTCGAAGCGGTGGTCGAATCGGCGGAAGGCGCCGACCTGGGAGTCTGATTGGTGGAAGGGCAACCAAGCGAAGTCGACCGGCTCGACACCTGTCTCAGTTGACCTCGACCACCACCTTGCCGAGAGCACGACCCTCACCGACGTGGGCCAGCGCCTGGGGCACTTCGTCGAGTCCGAACGTACGGTCAATGTGGACTCGAACATCCCCTGAGACACAGAGGTCGGCGAGAGGCTGGAAATGGGTCGGGCCCGGCCTCACCATGAGCACGCCAATCCGGCGCCCGGTTAGCCGGCCGATGATGACCCCGATGGTCACCACCCGTATCAGCGTCGGCACCGAGCCTCCGACACAGCGATACCGACCACCAGGAGCCAGCGCTCTCCGAAAGGCGAACACCGAGCGGTGGGCGTAGAGATCCAACACCAGGTCGTACGGCCCCAGCCTGGTGAAGTCGCGCCTGCGGTAGTCGATCACCTCGTCGGCACCGACCGACCGCATGTGCTCGAGCTTGCCATCGTTGTCGACGCCGGTCACGTGCGCCCCAGCGCGCTTGGCGAGCTGGATGGCGAACGAACCCGAACCGCCTCCGGCGCCGTTGATCAGCATCCTTTGCCCGGGCCGGACGTCGGCCGTTCCCTGCAATGCGATCGCACCCGGCTGTGGGATGGTCGATGCCTCGACGAAGCCCAACGCATCCGGTTTGTGAGCCAGCGACTTCTCGGGGGCCAACGCGTACTCGGCGAAGCCACCCATCGGAATCTCGCCGTACACCAGATCGCCCGGGTGAAACCGAGTGACACCGGGGCCGATGGCCTCAACGCGCCCGGCGATGTCAGAGCCGAGCGTTCGGCGCGTCGGGGCCCGCCACCCACCGATGCGCGCGTAGAGCGGGGATCCACGCAGGCACTCCCAATCGGAGAGGTTGACCGACGTCGCGGCCACCTGGACCAGAACCTGACCGGCGCCTGGTGATGGCGTCGGGACCTGTTCGACCCGCAGCACATCAGGAGGGCCGTAACGGTCGTAGACGACTGCCCTCACACCGATCTGCCCTCGGATCCGAGGTCGATGAGACAGGACACATCCCGATCGTACGCGGACGTCCTGGCTCGACAGCCATACCGCGCGCTGCCGGCCATTTCCCGAGATTCTCGCCCCCTGGATCTCAGCCGCATCCGTGCCCCAGCGGCAAAACCTTGGATCGCGTCAGCCAGAAAGACGCGAGCCGTTGGCTGGCGATCACCCATCCTTCCATTCGCACCAGGCCCGTAACACGGTCGTCAGTTCACCCGACCGCTCCCCCACCTCGGTGAGATCAGTGAATCGCATGACTCGAGCCGTCTGGCCTTCGCCTTCGAGGCCGGGGTGGTCACCTGGAATCAGGGCACCGGTGTGGAACAGGAGGCTGACGAACTTCCTGGCGGGGTTGAAGCTGAAGATGTTCCCCTTGTAGGAGAACGTCGGGGTACTCCACTTGACCGACTCCTCTATCCGTGGATCGGCACCGAGGGCGAGGTCCCGCACTGCCTGCATCGCGTCCTCGAGAGGGTGATCGCGCTTCTCGAACCAGGCGTCGACTTCCGAAGTGCGCATCATTGAATTCTTAGCGCGTTCGGCTGTTGGATGCAGCGGGCCATCGCGCCAACCCGACTCCGGTCGGCCAACTCGGATGTTGAGACCCGCCGGAGACGGCCGTCAGACGCGGTCTGCCTGCTTGCATGATCCTGTGGCCGCCACCGGACAGGGAGCCCCCGAGCCAGCCGCACTCGAATCCGGGCGTTCGAGCGGGCTGCTCCTGCACATCGCGTCTCTGCCAGGTCGGTTCGGGATCGGCGATCTCGGGCCGGAGGCTCATGCCTTCGCGCTGAACCTCGCCGAGTCAGGCCAGCGGTACTGGCAGGTCCTCCCGGTGGGACCGACCGGGTTCGGCAACTCGCCCTATTCCTCGTTGTCCACCTTCGCCGGCAATCCGCTCCTGATCAGTCCCCTTCTCCTCTTCGAATCGGGTCTGGTCGACAGCGACGACCTCGTTGGAGTGGAGATGCCCGAAGACGGTCGAGTCGATTACGGCGCCGTCTATACCAAGAAGCTGGCTGTGCTGGCGAAGGCGGCAGGATCGTTTCGGCGGCGAGCGGATCCGGGTCAGCTCGAACGGTTTGCCGCATTCAAGGAAAGCGAGGGACGGCTCTGGCTCGACGACCACTCTCTGTACACCGCCCTCAAGGACGCCCACGGCGGCCGAGCCTGGAGCGATTGGGAACCCGGATTTGCACGACGCGACCCCTCCGCTCTTTCCCGAGCTGAGCGAGATCTCGATGAGGCAGTTGAGGCGAATCGGGTAACCCAGTTTCTCTTCTTCGAGCAATGGCAGACGCTGCATGCCATGTGTCAGGACATCGGCGTCGAAATCGTCGGTGACCTGCCTCTCTACGTCGCATCCGACTCTGCCGACGTATGGGCAAATCCTGATCTGTTCCTCCTCGACGACGATGGGGAGCCGACGTTGGTTGCAGGCGTCCCTCCCGACTACTTCTCAGAGACCGGTCAGCGATGGGGGAATCCGGTCTTCGACTGGGAGGCGATGGCCTCGGGCGGCTTCTCATGGTGGCGGGCGAGGGTGCGTCACGCCCTCTCCTTGTTCGATTGGCTCCGCATCGACCACTTCAGAGGGATCGCGGGCTACTGGGCGATCCCGGCGTCGGAGCCCACCGCCGTCGAAGGAGCATGGCTGCCCGGCCCGGGAGCGTCGCTGCTCGAGGCGATTCGCGAAGAGGTGGGTGATCTGCCGATCATCGCTGAGGACCTCGGAGTGATCACCGAGGATGTCATCTCCCTGAGGAACGGGTTCGGCCTACCCGGGATGAGAGTCGCCCAGTTCGGCTTCGACCAGGCTCCGGACTCAGCGATCCATCATCCCGACAGCTTCCCGGAGAACGTGTGGGCTTACACCGGGACCCACGACAACAACACCACCAAGGGATGGTTCTGGGAAGGCAACCCTCGACATCGGGTGCGGCGTCTTCCTCGCGGACGTCTGTCCCTCTACCGGACAGTGAACGGGCGGATCCCTTGGGGGCTCGTGGAGATGGTCAGTCACTCCCGAGCGGCCACGTCGATGTTTCCTGTCCAAGACATCCTCGAGCTCGGCGCCGAGGCGAGGATGAACACGCCCGGGACGACCAGCGGCAACTGGGAATGGCGGCTTCGCACCGGCGAGCTGGCCGACGACTCCCTGGCGAGACTGGCCGAGTTGAGCAGGGATAGCAACCGTCTCGCCAACAGTCGAGGTGCTGTCTTGCGACAGGATTCCGCCGAGGAGCAGCCGCCCGAAGCCCCCTGACGCAAGCGAATGGCTCGGTACGCACAGGGCCCTCCCACCGTCTGTGGTCGATGGGAGGGCGCCCTGAGACGGCTCAACCTGTTCTCGTGAACTCGAATTTCTTCACGTGGTCGAATTGGTCGACGACCTTGACCAGGATTCCCTGTTCAACCGGGGCCCCCTCGAAGTAGACCCGCAGTTCCCAGACGCCGCCTTCGTTGACCTCGGTCTCGCCACTGCCATATTCGGAGAGGACCCGTATGACGCTCCCCGGCTTGCCCGTTCCGTGGAACACGTCGTACGGTGGGTTCTCGGAGCATTCTCCGAAGACCTGCTTGGCGGAGAACTCCCAGGCCTTCTCCTCCTCCTCGTGGTCTTCCTTTGGCTTTTCCTCTTCCTTTGGCTTTTCCTCTTCCTTTGGCTTGTCTTCGTCCTTGGGCTTCTCCTCGTCCGACGTCTTCTCGGGAAGCTCGAAGACAACCGTCACCGAGTCCTCAGAGACATTGCCGACTTTGTCCTTTGCACGAATCGTGGCGTGGTTGGTCCCCGCTGACAGGAAGAGCACGATCCGCCACCCTCCCGAGTCGTTGACGTCCGCTTCGTACTCGCCGGCGAACACTCTCGCCCCTGGCTCGGTGATCCCTTCGAAGACCACTTCCTTCGACTCGAAGACCTGGCCGTCGACGGGGTGGAGGATCTGGAGATCCGGAAGAGTCGTGTCCACTTCTGGCTCGTCGTCCTTCGGCTCCGGCTCCTCCTCGACCGGCTTGGGTTCGTCGGGCTGATAGGAGTCGTAACGATCCCAATTCTCCTCATGGTCATTCGCGACTGCGTTCGCTTCGCGTTCATCCACGAATTCCTCCCTTGGCTCGGTCGTGGTCGGGGCCGAGTCGGCGTCCGTCAGCCCGAAGGCGACTCCGGATACGACCACCGCGCCACACACCGCGACGAGTGCAAGCAACTTCCGCATTTCTAGGAACCCCCTGGCTCTCTCGGTTGCATCCCGCCCGCCCACTGGCAGTCACACGCATCAAGCCGGGGAGAGGTTTACAAGCCGCTCATGTAAACCTCGGAGGCTGCCGATTCGATTGAATCTCAACGGCGCGGATTCAGAGTCAGGTGGTCCCCACCGGCACCGGCAAGGTGGCGGTGGAGGCGTTCGAAAGCTTCTACAGCCGCGAGTACAGGAAGGTGGTCGCTCTGGCATACGCCCTGTCGGGAAGTCGTATCGGAGCCGAGGATCTTGCACAGGAGGCGTTCATCGCCGCCCACCAGAGGTGGGACCACGTCGGAGAGTATGAGAACCCAGGCGCCTGGGTGCGAAGAGTGGTGGCCAACATGGCAATCTCGGCGTTTCGGAGAAAGAAAGCGGAGCGGAAGGCGATCGAGCGTCTCGCCAATCAGACCCGATTCACCCTCCCCGAGCTCGAGCCGGAGGACCAGCATTTCTGGGCTCTGGTCAGGGAGCTCCCTGGTCGCCAGACCCAGGCAATAACCCTCTTCTACCTGGAGGACCGCTCGGTGCTGGAGATCGCCGAGATTCTCGGCTGCAGCGAGGCCACCGCGAAAGTCCACCTGTTCCGGGGGAGGCAGGCGCTGGCGGCCCGGCTCGGATTGGAGGCGCCCGATGAGTCGTGACCTCGACACCATCGCACGCCTGGCCGCCGATCGGCTCAATGCCGCGGTCGAATCCGCCCCACTCCGCGCCGCGGTCCCGAACCCGACACCCGTCCGACGCCGACCCGGCCTGCGGTTGACCCTGGTGACCGCGGCCCTTCTCGTCAGCTCCGCCGTGGCGGTGGCCCTGGTGAGCGAGCTCGATTGGCCAACGCCGACCAGCTCGACGACCACGACCACGTCGACCACCTCGACGACTCTCCGGCTCGATCCGGCCGTGCTGGCCGGGGCGATCCCGATCGAATCGGTCACCACGAGTGTGCCACCCACCACGACGGTGCCTCCGACCACGACTTTGCCGGCTGACACCACTCCACCCGCACTCGCGATCACCTCGCCGCAGGAAGATGCCGAGTTCCACGAGCCCGAGGTCGTATTCCGGGGCACAACCGAGCCCGGCGCAACCGTGTCCGCCGGTAAGTACCAGGCGGAGGTCGACCCGGACGGCTCGTGGTCGATCGGCCTCATCCTCTCCAAGGGAGAGAATCGGGTCGAATTCACCGCTCGGGACGATGCGGGCAACGAAACCCGGGCAGAGGTCACGGTGCACTTCGTGATCGTGCAGGAGACCACCACCACAACGACCACCAAGTCGGTCGAGAAACCGGCCGAGTTCTCGGCCCATGCCAGCTTCGGCATCTGCACCCAGACCCCGCCCTACGACGTCTACTACGGAACCGGTGAGCCGGGATCGACCGTCCACGTGAAGTCGGACTACGGGTCGGGCGAGGTGACGGTTGGAGAGGAGGGCCAATGGGAGATCCAGGTCTTCTTCCCCGAGGCACCCCCGGGTCAGGGCTTGTTGGTGAAGGTCTTCGATGATCTCGGGCGTGAGAAGACATTCGAGTTCGTCTACCAGCCCGAGGGCTGAACGGCTCCGGGCGAAACCACGAGTCGGCCAGGGCCATGAAGAACGGGACAGGTTGAGACGGGTGACCGCTTCATCCCTGTTTCTCAGGTGGATTTCAACCAGCTACACATCGCGGGCATCGGGCTCGGCAGCGTGGCGCACGCAGCGAAACCCGATGTTGCCCGCAGACGAATCCGGGGTGTTGGCACTGCGCGAGTCGACGCGATATCGGTAGCAGTAGGACTCGTGGCAGAGATAGGAGCCACCCCGCATCACTCGATGGGTCCCAGCCTCCGGGCCTGTGGGATTCTCCTCGCCAGGGATCCGATAGGTGCCGGGATCGAACCAGTCCGAGCACCATTCCCAAACGTTGCCCGTTGTGTTGTACAGCCCATAGTCGTTGGGCGCGAAAGCATCGACGGGAGCGGTGCCGGAGTAACCGTCCTCGACCGTGTTCCACCCGGGGAACTCACCCTGCCAGACATTCATCCGATGGGCGCAGCCGGGCTCACGCTCGTCGCCCCAGGGAAAGCGCTCCTGGACCCGGCCTCCCCGCGCCGCGTACTCCCACTCTGCCTCGGTCGGCAGTCGCATCCCTGCCCAGCGGCAGAAAGCGTTGGCGTCGTTCCAGGAGACGTGGACCACCGGGTGATCCATCCGATCGTCGACACCGGTGTGTGGCCCCTCGGGATGGCGCCAGTCGGCGCCCTCCACCGCCCGCCACCAGGGTGCCTGCACCACCCCCTGGGTTGGCGGGAAGTCGTCGGGTAGAAACCCGGCGAAGACGAATGACCAACCAAAGGACTCCGCCTCGGTCCGGTATCCGGTCGCTTCCACGAACGCGGCGAACCGGGTAATGCTGACGGTGACCGGGTCCACCCAGAACGGGCTCAGCTCGACGGGATGCATCGGCCCTTCCCCATCGTCTGGATAGCCGTAGGCGCCGTCGTGTCCCATGAGGAAGCTCCCCCCGTCGAGACGGACCATCCCGTCGGTGCTGCCCGCCGTCGGGGACCGGGGCAGGAGGACGGCATCCTCAGATGCGGTCCGGTCCGCCTCGGGCGAACAGCAGGCGTGGTTCTCCATCCGCTACTGGCGGGCCATAGCGACTCGGAAGCGCTCCTCCGGCGAGATGAGGTGGTCTGCGTCGGCGGCGTCCTCGCCGAGATCGATCTGGATCCACCGCACCCTCCCGGTGAAGGCCACCTCATCCGGGCTCAGATCGTCGGTGACCGGGGTGGCGGAGTCGGTGCCGACATCCGTGGTCTCGTCGGCGGAGAACACGAGAGGCACGGTCGCATCCACTCTCCCATCGGCCACCTCGGCCCCGTCGACGTAGAGGGTCACCGTGCCGCCCTTGCCCAGACCACCCCCGTCGTAGGCGAACTCCATCCTGACCTGGTGCTTCCCCTCCGGCACCGGGTCCTCACCGTGCACCTTGAACTGCTGCAAACCGAACAGGTTGTAACAGTGAGCCGGCCGGCCATTGTTGAGATAGAGGCTCCACCCACCGAAGGCGCCCCCCTGAGCCACGATGGTCCCGTGGCCCCCGCCTTCGGGGACGACGATATCGGCGGTCACCGCGTAAGACCTGTTCTTCACCACCAGTACCGAGTTCTCCGAGAGCCGGCCCATCCCGCCGAACAGGATCTGGGTGTTGCCTTTGATCAGCTGTGGTCGGCCGGCGATGCCGGAGTCGAATCTCTCCACCCTCCGGTCGTCAAGGGGGAGCACGTTGTACTTGCCCGCCTCGATGAGGAAGAGACGTTGCAGATGGGCCAGCATCTCCGGGTTCTCACCGGCGATGTTCCGGGACTGGGTCCAGTCGTCGGGTGCATAGAGCTCCCAGACGTCGTCCTCGAATGCAGGCATCTCTTCGATCGCCCAGGGCAAGGAGTGCCTGGTCACCGCGGTCCATCCTTTGTGATAGATGCCGCGGTTGACGAACATCTCGAAGTACTGGGTGGTGTGGGTGTCGGGGGCTTCGGCGTCGTCGAACGAGTAGACCATCGAGAACCCCTCGAGCGGCGCCTGCTGGATCCCGTTGACGAAGGTGGGAGCCGGGATCCCCGCCGCCTCGAGGATGGTCGGGACCACGTCGATCACGTGGTGAAACTGGTTGCGAAGCTCGCCCTTCGCCTCGATTCCCCTCGGCCAGCGGACGATGGTCCCGTTCCGGGTCCCGCCCCAGTGCGAGGCCACCTGCTTGGTCCACTGATACGGGGTGTCCATGGCGTGGGCCCAACCCACCGCATAGTGGTTGTAAGCCGCCGGGGTCCCAAAGGCATCGATCCGCGAAGCCATGAACTCGGCGGTCTGCAGTGCGAACGCCCCATTGAGGCTGATCAGCTCGTTGAAGCACCCGTGGATGTCGCCTTCGGCTGAGGCGCCGTTGTCGCCGATGATCACGAAGACCAGCGTGTCGTCCAGGATCTCGAGATCCTCGAGGGCGTCGATGAGACGTCCGACGTGATGATCGGTGTGCTCGAGGAACCCGGCATAAACCTCCATCTGACGGGCCAGCACCGGTTTGAGATCCTCGGGCATCTCCTCCCAGGCCGGGATCTCGTCGGGGCGGGCGGTGAGCTCGGCATCCGCCGGCACCACCCCGAGCGCCTTCTGCCGGGCGAACGTCCGCTCCCTCTCCGCATCCCATCCGTCGTCGAACTTGCCCTGGTACCGGTCACTCCACTCCTTGGGCACGTGATGGGGGGCGTGGGTGGCCCCGGGGGCGTAGTAGATGAAGAACGGCTTGTCCGGCATGAGAGCCTTCTGCTGACGCACCCACTCGATGGCGTGGTCGGTCATGTCCTCGGTGAAGTGATAGCCCTCCTCGGGAGTGCGGTCGGGCTCGACCGGCACGGTGTCCTGGTAGATGGCCGGTGCGTACTGGTTGGTCTCCCCACCGATGAACCCGTAGAAGTGCTCGAAGCCGTTACCGGGGCTCGGCCAGCGATCGAACGGCCCCATCGGGCTGGTCTCCCAGACCGGGACCTCGTGGCACTTGCCGAAGTGCCCCGTCGAGTACCCGTTGAGCTTCAGGGTCTCGGCCACGGTCGCCTTGCTCTTGGGTCGGAGTGAGCTGTAGCCGGGTGCCGAGGTGGCGATCTCAGTGATGCCGCCCATCCCCACCGAGTGGTGGTTGCGACCGGTCAGCAACGCCGCCCGGGTCGGGGAGCACAGGGCGGTGGTGTGGAATCGTGTGTATCGAAGGCCATCACTGGCGAGCCGCTCGAATGTCGGGGTGTTGCAGGGCCCGCCGAAGGCGGTGGAGGCACCGAAACCGGTGTCGTCGAGCAGGACGATGAGGACATTGGGTGCGTCGGCCGGTGGACGGACCGGCTCGATCGGGGGGAAATCTGTGTCCGGGTCCTTGGCGTCGTAGGTGGTCACTCCCACCCACGACGGGTCGGGTATGGGCAGGTTGGACCGGTTGAGATCGTCGCTCATCTATCTCCTGTCGAGGGCCGGCCCGGAAGTTAGCTGCTCCCCCGGGGCCTTGGCTTCGCCGCCGGCCGGAACGGACCACCTGTGAAGGCCCGGCAAGGAAACGGGACGGGTGGGTCACAGAGGAAGCGGAGGATGCCCTCTGGATGAGCCACAGCTCAATCCCCTTCATGATCTCGGTCTGCCGGGTGATTCCCGTCGTACCAACGCCGCAGTCGGGCGAGGGCGCTTTGCATGAGACCACTCTCGAGGGCCCCTTCGATGTTCCCGTCACCGAACCGCTCGGCCCGCTGGATGGCGGTTAGCAGCCGGACGGCATCGCCGACGGGGGCGGTGGCCAACGCCTCAGGATCCTCCCGATAGCGAAGCACGCCGTCCCAGCTCATCCAATCGAAGGGGACCACCAGTCCAAGCACGCCGAGGCGCTCCCGCACATGCTCCACCGACGCGACGTAGACCGGATAGGGCATCTGGCGAACTGGACGCTCTTCGCCATCGACGGTGGTCGTCCCGACAATGTCGCCCCCGGCCCAGGTCGCGAAGGAGGTCTCCTCGGAGAGCACGTCGACGGCGTCCCAAAGGGCCTCCCAGTCCTCGTCGCGTCCACGCGCAAGCGCCTCGGCGATCTCGGCCTCGACCAAGGCATCGTCGTCGTGGGGCATGGATCCGACAATATGCGGCTGGATCTCGACTTTGCCGGCGGCCGGGCAGGCAGCTAGAGGGAGTCCGAGAGGGACAGACCAGCAGTCACATCGGCGGGTCAGATCCCATCGAGGTCGCCAGAGCGTGCACGGTCGCGTCGGGGGATGTCGGCGCCCGTTGCCGCGTCACGTGAAGCCGGCCCGGTCGGGAAAGGGTATGGTCAGGGCGATTCGAAGAAGAGTGTGTGGGGCCCGAGGGTGACTTTTGTCTGCTCGTGGTCGGAAGGGATCAGGAGGCACAATGAGAAGAGGTTTGCGCTGGTCACTGGCTGGCGTCGTGGGCCTGATGGTCGCGGTATCGCTGTTGGTGATCCCCGCATTGGGCCAGGGTCCGGTCACCGGTGAGGTCGGAGTCCTTCGTCTTCACCTGAACTCGGACGGGGACAGGTTCGTCTTCGATCCTTCGACCGGACCGGATCTGACCCAGACGCTCTCCGAAACGAGCTGCAAACTGATCAGCGCAGGAGACCTACTGGTGTCGCTCGTTGGATCCAGCTCCCACTCGAGCAAGATGCCGTTTGCAGGTCTCAAGGACCATCGAATCGGTGTGGGCCAGAAGTTCGAGGGGACGGGCGAACCATGCGCCCGGATCAACAAGGATCTCGGTCAGAAGCTGAACCTCGGTCTCGCCGGCGCCCTGGCCGATGCCAGCCTCGGCTACGCCGAGATCGATCTCGGCTTCAAGTACAACGGCACCGCCGAGCTCGAACTGCGCAATGACGGCGTGTTCGTCGACAAGGTGACCGTGCCGTGCACCGGAGGATCGGACTGCGGGCCGGACTCCGGGAAGAGCGACAACGAGCGGGTCATCCTCTGGTTCGACCCGGGCGACAATCCAGGGGCAGGGCACTGGCAGTCGTTCCAGGTCGACGGTGTCTTCGACACCATCCTCATCAAGCCGGTGTCCGCCTCGTCCAAGGGCAAGAGCGCTGCGGTCTCCCTCGAGGGTGGCTTCAACGGCGCCGCCGCCGGGCCCGTGGGGGCCGGTCTCGGCACCAGCGACACCCTGTTCAAGGTGGTCGGGGTGTTCGACGGGGAAATCGCCTGCGGCGACACAGTCTCGCTCGGTGAGGGTGACGCCACCACCCAGATCACCCGCGGCGACGACGTCGGCGGCGGGTGCAAGGGACCGTTGGATGGGCTTCTCTTCGACTTCGAGTCGGGGACCGATGAAGAAGGCCGCCTGTTCGTCGACTTCATCACCGCCCCTGTCGACGGATCGGGAGTCGCCCAGTTCCTCGAGGCGATCACCTGGACCTTCGACGACCCGCCCGCCGTGCCCGGCGAAGAACAGACCTCCACCATCAGCTATGACGACCACGTCGGAGCCGGGGAGCGAGTGATGCCATGGTGCCTGATCGATCCCCGCGTGGGTGGTGGCCTGCCCGGGTCTCTGGATCCGTCAACGGTGCTGCCGCTCGGTCACACCTCGTGTCTGATCGAGGCGACGAGCAGGGTGACCCTGCTCGGGGACTTCGTTGAGGGCCACGTTGTCTACAACATCGGTGACGGGAAGCGCTGGCGCAACTGAGGCGGGGACACACCCAGGTCCTCGAAGAGACGGTGCGCCTCCTCGAGGACCTCATCACTCCCGGCACCGCCGATTTGGGTCATGACCAAGAGGAGTAGGGCCTCCTCGTAGGCCAGCCGCTGCTCTCTGGCGCTGGCCAGGGCCAGCTCGGCGTGTGCTCTCGCCTCCAGGAGCCGGTCTAGGGCGACAAGGGCGTCCGCCTGGAGCCGGAGCAACGGCACCTCGTAGAGGGCGGCGTCCTCCCCGGCCAACTCCTGTGCGGTCTCGATCACGGAGAGGGCATCTTCGGGATCACCGGACCGGGTCAAGGCGTCGGCGAGATGCACTGAAGCATCCACGGCGAAGTAGGGCTGGCCGACCCGGTTTGCCTCATCAATGACCTGAGTCAGCGCGCTGACTGCGCCGTCATACTCGCCCCGTTCCATCATCAGACGTGCCAGTTGGGTCTCGGCGAACAGGGCGAAGCCGACCACTTTCTGCCCGCGCAACACCCGTCTCGCCTCTTTGAGCACGGTCTCCGCCCCGTCCAACTGTCCGCGACTGATCAGGACCTCGCCGAGATTGGCCGCGGCGGCGGATTCGGCAGGGATGTTCCCGCTGCGCCGGCTCACCTCTTGGGCCTTTGTATAGAGCGAGATGGCATCGTCCCAGTGTCCGTCTGAATATGCCTGCACCCCGAGGTTGATGGCGAGGGTGGTCACGTTGCGAAGGTCGCCGAGCTCCTCGAAGATCTCGAGCGCCCTCTCCTCGTGAACCGCCTGGTCCCGCCTGCCCAATATCTGGTAGGCCTCGTCGATGTTGGTGTACGCCCGTGCCAATGCCGCCGGATCGCCGCTCGCCTCCGCCTCCTCTACGGCTTGCAGGCCTACCTTTAGCGCCAGCCTCGGTCGGAGCTGATCGAGCAGGAGACCAGCCCGAACGCTGCGCAGTCGGGCAGCGGCCCTCCGGGCTTCGAGACCCTCCCTTCCCTCCACCAGCTTCAATCCGAGGGCCGTCTCACGAAGGGCCAGCGACAATGCGCCCATCCTCTGATGACACCGCGCCAGGTCGAGTCGCAGGTCGGCCCGAGCCACCGGGTCATCGGGGAGCAGCCTGATCGCGGCACGCAAAGAGGCCATCGCCCTGTCGTACCAACCAGCCTCGTACTGGACCCCGGCCAGGTCTGTCAACACTCTCGCCCGATCGGATCGTTCGACCCAGCCGAGCCGTGCTGCTGACTGCAGCGCCCGCTCGTAGAAGACCTCTGCCTCGTGATTGGCGTATATCTCCTTGGCCCGATCTGCAGCCATCTGGGAGAACAGCCAGGAGCGACTCCATCTGCTTGCGTGGAAGTAATGGAGCGACAGGAGCTCGGCGAACTCCTCGGGATGGTCGTCGCAGTCGGCGAAGATCGAGTCGCCCACCCGGGCGTGGAGATCCTGGCGCGTCCGGAACGGGAGCCCGGCGTAGGCTACGTCACGTATCAGTGCGTGGTGGAACTGGACCCAGCCCGACCGGTCGAGCGACAAGAAATCGGAGAGCCTCTTGATTGTTCGCGTCTTCTGGCGGGGGTCCTTTTCCTCGGTGCCGAGGACGGCCGACGTGTGTTCGATTTTGAAGCCGGCGCCGAGGACCGAGACTCGGCGGAGGATGTTCCGGTCGGAAAGGGGGAGGGTGTCGATGCGGGCCGCGATCATCGCCTCGACCGACTGGGGGATCTCCTCGAGAGATCCACTGCTGCGCAGGGTCTGGAGCAACTCGACAAGGAAGAGTGGACGACCCTGGGCCTGTCGGGCCAGCCTCTCCACCTGCTGGGGTGGCAAAGGTGATTCTTCGGTGGCCCGGTGGATGAGTGCCTTCGCCTGCTCGAGTCCCAGGGGCTCCAACGGGATCGTTGTGACCTGAGGATCGGCGGGCGCAACGAAACCGTCATCGCCGGGGCGTCGGGTGAGGACGATCAGCCATGGGTAGTGGCTCAGCCCGGAGAGCAGGCCGCCAAGCAACTCTCTCGATGGTTCGTCCATCCAATGGGTGTCCTCGATGACGAACACGGTGGGGCTGGTGATGGTCTCCTCGAGCAGGGTGCCGACTGCCGCGAGCGTGCGGGCCGGTCGGAACTGGTCTTCCATCTGCTTCACCTCGACCGACTCCGGGATCTCGAGGCCGAGAGGGAGGGCGATCAGCGACAGCCACGGGGCGAGGTCCGGGGCCTTGGTGTCGACGAGATTCACGAGCGCTTTCTCGGGCTGATCGGCTTCGAGGACGTCGAGCTGCCACACCCCGCGGAGGAGCGCCCGGAAGGGGAAGTAGGCGGTTGCCGCCTGATAGAGACGGCATTCGGCCGTGACCAACCCGTCCGGTTGGCTCGTCGCCAGGAACTCCTCGATGAGGCGGCTTTTTCCCATCCCCGCCTCGGCCGAGATCTCCACCATCTGCCCGCTTCCCCCTCGCGCCTTTTCCCAGGCCATGGTCATCCGGGCCAGTTCGTCGTCGCGTCCAATCAACGGGAGTCCGGCGCCCCCGTGGGCCGCCCGGCTGCCCATCGGGTCTCCGACCGAGACCGCCTCGACTGGGAGCTTCTTGCCCTTGACCATGAACGGTGTCAGGGCGGTCGTCGCGAAGGTGGTGCGTGAGCCTTCCAGTACTCCCGAGGTTGCATAGATCTCCCCGGCCGGGGCTTTCGCCATCAGCCGGGCAGCGAGGTTCACCGTGTCCCCCATCACGGTGTAGGTGCGGCGGTAGGGAGTGCCGATCTCACCGGAGAAGACCGATCCCCAATTGACACCGATCGAGACCGGTAGAGCGGGATCTCCTGATGCCACCTGGCGCATTGCGAGCAGCATCTGCTCCTCGTCGTTTCCGGTGGTGGAGGGCACGCCGGCGGTGAGGATGATCTTTCCTCCATTGACGGAGATGTCCGTTCCGAGGAAGGTCACCCCGCGCCGATCGACGGCTTCCTGCACTGCGCCCACCAGCGCATCGAGTCTGCGGGCGGCCACGTCGCATCCCTGGTTCTTGATCACCGCGTCGAACCCGTGGAAGTGGAGGAAAGCGACGGTGGCCGGACGGTGCTCGGGCTCGACCTCTCCCCCGAGGAGGAGCGAACAGAGACCGATTGGGACGAATCGCGCCAGATCCTCGGCAGGCGACGTGGCAGCCCGGTATTCGGTCTCTTCGGCCTCGACGCTGCCCTTGAGGAGGATTCCGGGCCCTTTGGCCCGCCCCCGATTGGACCTGGGGAGCGCCGCAACCGTATCGGGGCTGAGAAGGATCTGCGTGGCGCTCGCCGCCGACTCCATCTCGACCGTGCGACTGGCGGAGGGACCGGCGACGATCAGCTCGCGGTGCGAGTCGCCAACGAGAAAGAAGTCGAAGTCACCGCTGTGGATCCCGACCGACATGCGCAGGGTGACCTTCCCAGCCGAGGTCTCACAAATGCCGACCGCGTCCATCATCCGCTGCATGGCCAGTGCGGCGGCACAGGCTCGAAGCTCATGACCGTCCTCGGTGAAGAGGAGGAGAAGGGCATCACCACCGAACTTGAGCAGGTTGGCTCCGTAGGCATAGGCCGCCGGGAGCAAGGCTCCAAAAGTGGTGCCGATGACCTCGGTCAGCTCCTCGGCGCCCACCCGGCCATGGCGGGCCAGCCGCTCCGACATCCTGGTGAACCCCGAGATGTCGACGAACACCATCGACCCCCTGATCGACCGGTGCAACTCTCCTGGTGTGTCCGCGTCCCAGTGCCGAACCACGCGAGGCAGGTATGGCTGCGGGGAGACGCTCACCTTCGGAAGATTAGGGAGAACCGGGCAGCCCTCTTTCAACCAGGAACGCGCGGTGTTCATCACTCACGCGAGACGGCATATGCTCCGGGTCATGAGCGAGCATGAGTCTGAGGACAGGACCCATCTCAACCCGCCCGGCTTCTGCGTCCTCCCCGGCTGCACGGCGTCGAGTGTGACCAGCCGCCGGATACTCCTTGGCGGCGAGGATCGTGAGATCGAGGTTTGTTCCAAGCATGCAGAGGGCGAGCTCGACCCGGACTCGATTGCACTCCTCAGCGCCTGACGCGCCGCTGCCGGACGCACGCCACCCTCCACCACGATCGCGGCTTCCATCCACGGGACCGTCCCATCCGTTCGAAGGTGGCACAGGCCGCCCCGAGGAGTCTCGTAGCCCGCTCGAGTCGCCCGGCCCTCGTCTCGCACATGGCCCAGATGAGCCTCTATCGCCACTTCTCCTCCAAGGACGAACTGATCGTCTCTTATCTCGAGGAGTCCAATCGGCAGTTCTGCGAATGGCTCGACGGAGCCATCGTGGAGCTCGGAGACCCGCCGGAGAATCTCGTGGGGATGTTCGAGGCTATAGAGAAGCCGTCCACGAGCCCGGACTGTCTCGGCTGTACCTTCCAGGGCACCGCCGCCGAATCCCCCGATCGTGATCACCCGGGCCACCGGGTCGCCCTCGCCCCAGAAGAAGACGGAACGGGTTGGCGGAGAGGGCACTCTGGCTGTCGGTCTCAGCCCAAGATCACCCGCACCTGGTGGGTGGACCCGTCATCGACCAGGTCCAGCTCCGAGCCGGGGACCAGGGTCGTGCCGTCCATGGTCAAACCCACCACACCCCTGGTGACCCCGTTGGGATTGCTGACCTGGATCTCATAGCTGGACGAGTGGTAGCGGAAGACGATTTCGAACCCTCTCCAGGCACGTGGGATGCATGGGTCGACAGCAAGGTGGGCTCCCCGAAGGCGGAAGCCGAGGATCCATTCCACACCTGCCCGGTACATCCAACCCGCCGAACCCGTGTACCAGGTCCAACCTCCCCGGCCCACGTGGGGCGCCTCCGAGTAGACGTCCGCTGCTGCCACATAGGGCTCGACCCGGTACCGGTGGATCCCCGCCCTGGTGCTGGCATGGTTGATCGGATTGAGCAGACCAAACAGTTCGCCCGCCCGATCCCCGTCGCCCAGGGTGGCGAAGGCGATGACGCACCAGATGGCGGCGTGGGTGTACTGGCCGCCGTTTTCGCGGACCCCGGGTAAGTACCCCTTTATGTATCCCGGGTCGACGTCCCAATTGTCGAACGGTGGGGTGAAGAGGAGCACCAGACCGTCGCCCCGGTGTACCAGATACTCCTCCACCGAGTCCATCGCCCGCCGGGCCCGGGCGTCTGGTGCGCCACCGTGGATGACCGACCAGGATTGTGCGATCGAGTCGATGCGACACTCAGGATTGACCGATGATCCGAGTGGCGTCCCGTCATCGAAGAAGGCGCGCCGATACCAGTCGCCATCCCAGGCCTCCGCTTCGAGGCTCGCCCGTAGACGAAGCGCCCCCTGCCGCCAACCGGCGGCGAGCTCCGTCTCATTCAGGCCATCGGCGATGTCGGCGAATTTTCTCAGGTTCGCCTCCAGGAACCATCCGAGCCAAACGCTCTCCCCTCGCCCCTCCCGACCCACCCGGTTGAAGCCATCGTTCCAATCACCGGTCCCGATCAGGGGAAGGCCATGACTCCCCAGCCTGGAGAGCCCCCGGTCGAGGGCACGCCGACAGTGGTCGAACATCGTTCCTTCCGTGGAGGACCGTTCGGGCGTGAAGAAGATCTCGTCCTGGCCCGGAGCGAGCTCCATCCCACGCAGATACGGCACCACGTGGTCGAGCATGTCTAGGTCTCCGGTCACCTCCACATAGTGGGCTACGGCATAGGGAAGCCACAGGTAATCATCGGAGATACGGGTCCGCACCCCCTTGCCCGATGGGTCGTGCCACCAATGAAGGACGTCGCCTTCTTCGAACTGATGACCGGCGGCTCGCAACAGGTGCTCTCTGGCTACGTCGCGCATCGGTGTCACCAGTGCCATGACGTCCTGCAGTTGATCTCGGAAACCGAAGGCTCCTCCAGACTGATAGAACGCCGTCCGGGCCAGCACCCGGCAGGCGAGCGTCTGGTAGAGCAGCCACTGGTTGACCATGAGGTCGAATGATCGGTCGGGGGTCTTCACTCGGACGGTGCCGAGGATGTCATTCCACCGGGTCGCCACTTCGGCCTTCACCACCTCTGGGTCGGTCCGGCGATAGCGCTCGACCAGTGTCCGGGCCTCGCCCTCGTCCCTGCCCTGGCCGAGCAGGAATACCACCTCGACCTCTTCGTGTGGGGCCAGGACCAGCGAGCGCTGGATCGCTGCGCAGGGGTCGAACCCCACTCCTGCTGCCCCCGACAGTTTCTGAGCCCTTTTCATTGCGGCCGGATCCTGGACGCTGCCGTGCCTCCCGAGGAACTCGGCGCGGTCGCTGGTTGCCATGACTTCGCCCGCTCCGAGGTCGGCGAAGGCCACCCTTTCCCCAAAGTCGACGTTCCAGGGGTTGCGTGCCAGCATTGCGCCGGTTTCCTCGTCGCGTTCGGTCACGATCTGCATGGGCGAAACGGACCTGGTAGTTCCGAGCACCCATTCCACATAGGCGGTGATCGAAAGGCGGCGGCGGCGATCAGTCAGGTTGCGAAGCCGCAGACGGGATATCTTGACCGGATCCTCGAGCGGCACGGTCTGATGGAGGTGGAGGGCGATCCCCCGGGAGGTGTGCTCGAACTCGGAATAGCCGGGACCGTGGCGGGCCAAATAGGCGGAGCCGTGATCCCTGATCGGCAGGGCGGTGGGCCCCCACACCTCCCCGCTCTCCTCGTCGCGGACATAGAGCACCTCGCCGGGACGATCGGTGACAGGATCGTTGGACCAGGGAGTCAGCTGGTTCTCCCGGCTGTTCTCCGCCCAGGTGTACCCGGACCCCGACTCCGAGACGCAGAAGCCGAAGTGGCGATTGGCGACGACGTTGATCCACGGGGCCGGTGTCCATTGGTCTTCTCCCAACACCACGACGTACTCGGTGCCGTCGGCCGCGAAGCCGCCCAGACCGTTGTGGAACTCTCGGTCCG
>Ga0105100_10000084_pt1 | contig 49545 bp, 41 predicted proteins | sample PPLLak12cMay2015_2_FD_87033 | JGI IMG/M metagenome (GOLD analysis project Ga0105100, IMG submission 87033) | Freshwater sediment microbial communities from Prairie Pothole Lake near Jamestown, North Dakota, USA - PPLs Lake P8 Core (1) Depth... | ecosystem: Environmental > Aquatic > Freshwater >... | reverse complement strand
TACAGAGTAGTCAAATTCTTCAACTGCTTCCTAAATGACTTCATTGGCTGTTTTCCGCAATACGGAAAACGATATTTTCATTACGCTAATGCCGCCCACAATGCGCCCACTACAGTCCTTCAGCTTGCCGCTGATCTTCAGGTTCATGATCATGCGGTCGATATGGTACAGGTATTCACCAATATCCTCGATAAAGAGTATCTTACCGGCGGTGTCAATGTCAAACTTTGTACCGCGCATGCTGTACAGCACTGACAAATTGCCCCCGACCAGTGTTCCGGAGGCCTCTCCCATGCGGTTTTGCCGCACGGGTTTCACCGTATATCCGTTGAGTTTTCCAAATATTGCCTTTTTCAGGGATTCCAGTGAAGAAAGGTCTTTCTTTCCCGACTTGATGTGCCGGGGCATAATGGCGTGCAGGCTTTCGGTGTTCAGCATTTTCTGTATCATGGTATGCAGTACCGTTACGTCGCTGCAACCGATAATCCATTTTGGATTTTCCTTAAAACGGGAAAAATCAAGTTTGTCGGCAATGCGGATGGAACCGTACCCGCCACGGGCGCACAGGACAGCTTTTACAGCAGGATCATCAAGCATCTGCTGAAAATCGGATGCCCGCTGTTCATCATTCCCTGCAAATGAATTTTTCCGGCGGTAGAGATTTTTACCCAACACGGCATTCAGTCCCCAGCTGTCGAGTATCGCCAGAAACTGTTCAAGCTCTTCCGCTTTAACATAGCTTGCGGGGGCAACAAGGCCTACAGTATCGCCTTTTTTAAGCCAGGGAGGGGTTATCATAACGCCTGAATTAATTATTACAGATTGCCAACTATAAAATTACCACAAAAAATCATTTTAATTTATACCACCAAAGCACGAAAGCACAAAAGAATATAATACTGATTGACAATAATATAAGCTGGCATTTATTTTAGTGTTTTGGTGTTTTGGTGGTGTGTTGGTTTTATTCTTAATTTTCGTGGTGGAATCAGATATGCCTGATTTAAATATCTTTGCCAAGTTAATAAAAGTTGGAATTATTTTATCAAGATGTCTAAAAACTACAAACGTCATTTAATTACTGCGGCATTGCCGTATGCAAATGGTCCCGTTCATATAGGTCACCTGGCCGGCGTGTATGTACCCGCTGATATTTATGTCCGTTACCTTCGGCTGAAAGGCGAGGATGTGATCTTCATCTGCGGTTCGGATGAACACGGGGTGCCGATCACAATTAAGGCACGGCAGGAAAAAGTGAGTCCCCAGGTTATCGTGGACAAATACCATGCCCTGATAAAAAAGTCATTTGAGGATTTTGGGATATCCTTCAGCATATACTCCCGCACAACGTCGAAGGTACATTATCAGACGGCTTCCGATTTTTTCAGCACCCTGTATGAGCGGGGTGAGTTCATCGAAAAAACTACCAGCCAGTATTATGATGAAGAGGTGAAGCAATTCCTGGCCGACCGGTATATCACCGGCACCTGTCCTCATTGCGGTAATAATTCAGCTTACGGGGATCAGTGTGAACAATGCGGTACCTCGCTGAATGCCACTGACCTGATCAATCCCCGTTCGACGCTGAGCGGAAGCAAGCCTGTGATGAAAGATACCTTTCACTGGTTTCTGCCCCTGGATAAACATGAAAAGGAACTGAGAAAGTGGATACTGGAAGATAACAAGGATTGGAAATCCAATGTATACGGACAATGCAAATCATGGCTGGATGCGGGATTGCAGCCCCGCGCCGTCAGCCGTGACCTCGACTGGGGAATCCCGGTACCCGTTAAAGGAGCAGCGGGAAAGGTATTGTACGTTTGGTTTGACGCCCCTATTGGCTATATTTCAGCCACCCGGGAGTTGTTGCCTGATGACTGGGAGAAATACTGGAAAAGCAAGGATACCCGCCTGATCCATTTCATCGGAAAGGACAATATCGTATTTCACTGTATCATTTTCCCGGTAATGCTTAAGGTTCACGGGGAGTATATACTTCCGGACAATGTGCCGGCCAATGAATTTCTCAATCTCGAAGGAGATAAGATATCAACCTCCCGCAACTGGGCGGTATGGCTTCATGAATACCTGGATGAGTTCAAAGACAAACAGGACGTGCTCCGCTATGTGCTTTGCGCCACCATGCCGGAGGCTAAGGATAATGATTTCACTTGGAAGGACTTCCAGTCCCGCAATAATAATGAGCTGGTGGCCATCCTGGGAAATTTCGTCAACCGCACCCTGGTGCTGACGCAGAAATATTTTGACGGCCGTGTGCCTGAACAGGGTACGCTGAATGACTCCGACCGTAAGACCCTGAAAGAGATCGGCAGGATCAAACAGGCGGTTGAGGATAACCTTGACAACTTCCGTTTCAGGGAAGCCCTTAAGTCAGGGATGGACCTGGCCCGGCTGGGCAATAAATACCTTGCCGATACCGAGCCTTGGAAGCTGATCAAAACCGACGAGGAACGGGTAAAGACCATTCTTCATGTTTCGCTTCAGATAACCGCCAACCTGGCTATCATCATGGAACCTTTCCTTCCTTTCACCACGGCACGACTGGCATCTTACCTGAACATAAAAAAACTGAGCTGGAATGATGGAGGAAGCACCACCTTGCTTAAGGCAGGAGATGCTCTGAAAGAACCGGGTTTACTGTTTGAGAAAATTGAGGATGATGCCATTGAGAAGCAGTTGCTGAAACTGCAAAAAAGCAGGGAAAGCAAAGCGGGATCGAAGCCTTTGGCAAAACCGCAAAAGCCGGCTGTCAGCTACGACAATTTTTCAACCATGGACATACGGACAGCAACCGTGCTGGAAGCTGTGAAGGTGCCAAAAACCGACAAGCTGATGCAGCTAACACTTAACACAGGCATTGATGAGCGTACTGTTGTTTCAGGCATTGCAGGATATTTCAAGCCCGAAGACCTGATAGGCAAACAGGTCTGCCTGCTGGCTAATCTGGAACCCAGGATGATCAAGGGCATCACTTCACATGGGATGATCCTGCTGGCTGAGGATGCTGACGGAAGGCTGGTGCTGGTAACCCCAACCGAAGGTGTTGGCAATGGTTCGGAGGTGAAATAAAGGGGAGGTTGGGAGGGGCTTTCTATCTTCTCATCACCCAAAGCGGCAGATTCAATTCCCGGCTTAGTTTCCGCATTTCCACTACCGCTGTCTCCTTTGAATCGTATGCCTGCAGAGCAACATAGAAGAAGTCATCATTTTTCCTGATGATTTGGGGGCTGTATCCTTTTTTCTCCAGCTGGCTTTTTTGACGGTCAGCATTGCTTGGGATCAGAAAGCTGCCGGCGATGATATGAAATTCACCGGGGCTGACTACTGCAGGAAGGGTAGCCGGGGGCTCTGTTATCGCATTCTTTTCAGTTGAAGCGATGGGTTGAACGGGTTCAGTTTTATTTGGCTCCTCGTAATAAAGTGCTTTTTCTTTGGATGATGTTTTGGCCAATTGCTGGTCGACTTCCTGTGCCAGCGTGTCTTCATCCGGAATTACCTGCTGGCCGAAAACAATTTTATCCGGGTTATCCTCGTGGAGCATAACGACCGGCTCGGCGCGTACGAAAAGGGGTTTAAGATACCTGTCGAAAAAACCCGTAAAATAAACCGTACCGGCACCCAGTATAATGAGGGCAGCGATAACGGCAGCCAGGGGGATCTTCACCCGTTTTTTGATGACAGGCTGTACTACCGGCGGAGGTAGGGTACGCCTGTACGTTTCCTGAGGTTTGGCGGACAATGGCACTTCAACCTCCGGCAATCCGAAGGACTGGATCCGGTAGTTCTGGCCGGAAAGAGCCTTAAAAGTCAAATTCCCGGTGCTGTCTTTCACAATCGAGCCTACCTCATCGATCAATGCAGAGCCTTTTTCCTGAAGATCTTTTTTCAGGCCTTCAATAAATTCATCTACAACCAGCCGTGCCTCTTCTTCAGGCAAGTTATTTTTCCTGGCCACACGCGATATGAGCAGACCGTTATCCGTAATCATACGGCTGTCAAACCTGATTTCCATGGAAGGAGGTTCGAAAACATTGGAATTTTTCCTGATCTCAGCCTGATGGTATTTTGTAACAAAGCCTCCCAGGCCGGGAAGTATAAGCCCTTCGTTCAACAGTATCAGGTCTTTTATGTCTGCGGCAATATTCACGACAGCTTAAAATCGGGGTTTAAATATACAATCAACAAATGTAATAAAATCTTAAGCAGAACAATATTTTAAACTGCCATCTTAATTTTTATCAACGTTCCATCATGCTGATATTTTCAATATCCTTTTCCTTTCATTATCTTCGCAACGTTTTACGGGGCAGTCCCGGGAACATAGCAATAAGCTAACGCGAAGAATATGAATAAGATCCATATGGTTGACCTGAAAGGTCAGTACCATAAAATCAAACCCGAAATCGACAATGCCATTCAGCGGATTATTGATGCAACATCTTTCGTCAAGGGCCCTGAGGTTAAAGATTTTGAAAAAGAGCTGGCGCTGTACCTGGGTGTCCGCCATGTAATTGCCTGTGCCAACGGAACGGATGCGCTACAGGTTGCCCTTATGGCACTGGACCTGAAGCCGGGGGATGAGGTGATCACGCCCGATTTTACCTTTATCGCAACGGTGGAGGTAATTGCTCTGCTGGGACTGAAGCCTGTTATTGTGGATGTCAACCCCGGTGATTACACCATCGATATGGAAGCGCTAAAAAAGGCGATCAGTCCGAGGACGCGGGCTGTTATTCCGGTGCACCTGTTTGGCCAGTGTTCCAACATGGAAGAAATCATGGCCCTGGCCAGGGAAAACCATTTGCATGTAATTGAGGACAATGCGCAGGCCATCGGATCCGATTACCGGTTCAGCGATGGCGCTGTAAAAAAGGCGGGTACCATGGGGGATATAGGCTGCACATCTTTTTTCCCGTCAAAAAATCTGGGTTGCTTTGGTGACGGGGGCGCGCTGTTCACCGACAATGATGTGCTGGCCGATAAGCTTTCTACCATCATTAACCATGGCATGAAGGTGCGGTATTATCATGATATGATAGGTGTCAATTCCCGACTCGATACCCTGCAGGCCGCCATCCTCCGTGTCAAGCTCAATCATCTCGACGATTACATAAAGGCAAGGCAGAAAGCCGCCGTCTTTTACGACAATGCATTTACCGGGCTGAATGAGTTGATCATCCCGGCCAGGAATCCTTTCAGCACGCATGTTTTTCACCAGTATACGATCCGCCTGCGCAGTTTAAGCCGTGATAATTTGAGAGAATACCTCGATTCAAAAGGGATCCCGGCCATGATTTATTATCCTGTTCCCCTGCACCGGCAAAAGGCCTTTCAGTACCTGGGCCTGCAGAACAAGGATTTTCCGGTGACCGAAGACCTGTGCCGCACGGTTTTATCACTGCCCATGCACACCGAGCTCGAGGATGAGCAGCTGGAATATATAATTTCTCAGGTAAAAAGTTTTATCAATACCCATTAAGCCATATGGAAAATCATTATTTCGCCCATGAGACAGCCGTTATTGATGAGGGATGTAAGATTGGCAAGGATACCAAAATATGGCATTTCACACATGTTATGCCGGATTGTGTCATCGGTGACCACTGCAATCTGGGACAAAACGTTGTGGTGATGCCCGGCGTTGTCCTGGGAAATAATGTGAAGGTTCAGAACAACGTGTCCATCTATACCGGTGTCATTTGTGAAGATGATGTTTTTCTGGGGCCTTCCATGGTTTTTACCAATGTCATCAATCCACGCAGTGCTGTTAACCGGAAGGAACAGTATAAGAAAACCCTGGTGGAGAAAGGGGCTACCATTGGCGCCAATGCCACCATTGTCTGCGGCATTACAATCGGGCAGTTTGCCTTTATTGGCGCCGGGGCCGTCGTTACCAAAAATGTAGCGCCCTATTCACTGGTAGTCGGAAATCCTGCGCGCCATACGGGTTGGATGAGCGAATACGGACACCGGCTGAGTTTTAATGAAAATGGAATAGCCGTTTGTCCTGAAAGCGGTGACAAATACAAATTGGATCAGGACAGGCTGGCCAGGATATAAAAGCATTATAACAATACAATGAAACCAATCATTTTAGTAACAGGGGGAACAGGTTATATTGGCTCTCACACAACGGTAGAGCTTATCCAGGATGGTTATCAGGTAGTCATCGTGGATAACCTTTCCAATTCAAGGCTTGAAGTGCTGGATGGAATTGAATCTATAACCGGCGTAAGGCCAAATTTTGAGAACTTCGATCTCTGTGACCTTGACCGGCTGAGGCAATGCTGCAAAAAATACCCCGGGATGCAGGCCATCATTCATTTTGCAGCCCTGAAGGCGGTAGGGGAATCGGTTGAGAAACCCCTGGATTATTACCATAATAATTTTGAATCACTGATCAACCTGTTGCGGATCATGTGGGAATTTGCCATACCGAACCTGGTTTTTTCATCCTCCTGTACGGTTTACGGACAGCCTGATAAACTGCCTGTCACCGAAGATTCACCCATTAAAAATTCCAGCTCACCCTATGGCAACACCAAGCAGGTTTCGGAGGAGATCATTCAGGATGCCATACAAGCCAACGCAACGATCAAAGCGATATCCCTGCGATATTTTAATCCGGTTGGTGCCCATCCCTCGGCCCGTATCGGTGAACTGCCGTTGGGAGTTCCTCTCAACCTGGTCCCTTATCTGACACAGACAGTGATTGGCAAACGGCCGGAACTGAGGGTTTTCGGAAATGATTATGAAACACCTGATGGCACGGGAATACGCGATTATATATATGTTGTAGACCTTGCCAAAGCCCATGTTATGGCGATCAAAAGGTTGATGGAAAAAAGGAATAAAAGTCCTTATGAGGTCTTCAACCTGGGGACGGGGAAAGGGTATTCAGTGATGGAAATTATTAAAGCATTTGAAAAGGCCACGGGTGAGAAAGTCAATTTTAAGTTTTATCCCCGCCGGCCGGGCGATATTGCCATGGTTTATGCAGATACTACACGGGCCAACAGGGAACTGGGATGGAAAGCTGATACTTCCCTGGAACAAACTCTTTTCACAGCCTGGAGCTGGGAAAAGGCTATTCACAACAGCAAATAACCTCATCGATAATGAGAAAGACCATTCTGATCACCGGGGGTGCAGGTTTTATCGGCTCGCATGTGGTACGGCTTTTTGTAACCCGATACCCTGATTATCTTATTGTGAACCTGGATAAGCTGACCTATGCAGGCAACCTGGAAAACCTGAAGGACATTGAATCAAAACCGAATTACCGGTTTGTGAAGGCTGACATTGTCAATGCTGAGGAAATACAACAGCTTTTCAGGGATTATGATTTTGACGGCATCATACATCTGGCGGCTGAATCGCATGTTGACAGGTCCATCACCAATCCGATGGAGTTTATTCAGACCAATATCATTGGCACTACCAATCTGCTGAATGCTGCCACGGGAAGTTGGAAAGACAAAACTTCCGGCAGGGTCTTCTACCATATTTCCACGGATGAAGTTTTTGGTTCACTGGAAAAGGGTGGTTATTTTACCGAAAAGACTGCCTACGATCCCAGAAGCCCTTATTCTGCCTCCAAGGCCGGATCGGACCACCTTGTGAAGGCTTATTACAATACTTATGGGCTGCCGGTGCTGCTTTCCAATTGTTCCAACAACTATGGGCCCAATCAGTTCCCGGAAAAGCTGATCCCCCTTGCCATCAATAATATTTTAAATAAAAAAACCATCCCGGTGTACGGAAAAGGTGAGAACATAAGGGACTGGCTGTATGTGGAGGATCATGCCGGGGCCATCGATGTCATCTTTCACCGCGGAAAGACCGGTGAAACCTATAATATTGGCGGCAATAATGAATGGAAGAACATCGACCTTATCCGGCTGCTTTGCAGGATCATGGATAAAAAGCTGGCAAGGCCGCAGGGGGAATCCGAAAAGTTGATTTCTTTTGTAAAGGACAGGGCCGGGCATGATCTGCGCTATGCCATCGATGCCGGAAAGCTGGAAAAGGAACTGGGGTGGGGACCTTCCCTCACCTTTGAGCAGGGGTTAAGCAAAACGGTGGACTGGTACCTTGAAAACAAGGAATGGCTTCAGCATGTGCTTACGGGAGATTATGAGAAGTATTATGAGAAGCAGTATATGAAGCGATAGAAGCCCCCTAAATCCCACCAGGTGGGGGACTTGCCGACCCGCAAGGCCACCGAAGCTCACAGAAGGGCAATACCCCTGTTGGCAAACAAGCTATAAATACTAAAATTCCTCACTTTATTAAAATCTTCCAAACTCATCCCCTAAGGGGAGGTCGGGAGGGACTTCCTACTCCACCGTCACCGATTTCGCCAGATTCCGCGGCTGGTCAACATTGCAACCGCGCATAACAGCGATATAATAGGAAACCAGTTGAAGTGGGATCACAGCCAGCAGTGGGGAAAAAATTGCATCCGTGACCGGTATCTCAAGCACGTGGTCAGCCATTTTGGTAATTATGGAGTCCCCTTCATTGACAATGGCGATGACAATACCATTGCGGGCTTTAACTTCCTGGATATTGCTGACAATTTTATCATAGGAGGAATCTTTGGTAGCCAGCACTACCACAGGCATTTTATGGTCGATGAGGGCGATGGGGCCATGTTTCATCTCAGCGGCCGGATATCCTTCTGCATGGATATAGGAGATCTCTTTCAGCTTCAGTGCACCTTCCAGGGCAACAGGGAAAAGATAACCCCGTCCCAGGTAAAGGAAGTTATTGGCCAGTTTGTAAAGGGAGGCAATTTTCCTGAATTCGTCGTCCTGGGCAAGAATTTTTTCAATTTTTTCCGGTACTTCGGTCAGGGATTTGATGTATGACCGGTACTGTTCTTCAGACAATACATTTTTCTTTCTGCCCACCAGTATGGCCATCATGGCAAGTACGGTAACCTGGGCTGTAAAAGCTTTTGTGGAAGCCACCCCGATCTCAGGACCGGCATGGGTATACACTCCGGCATCCGTCTCGCGGGGAATGCTGGAGCCAACGACATTGCAAATGCCCAATACCAGTGCTCCGGCTCCTTTGGCTAACTTGACTGCCGCGAGCGTATCGGCAGTCTCTCCGCTCTGGCTTATGGCAATGACAACTTCATCAGGGTTGATAATGGGATTCCGGTAACGGAACTCCGAAGCATATTCCACTTCTACGGGAATACGGGCCAGGTCTTCAAAGAGATATTCGCCCACCAGTCCCGCATGCCATGAAGTGCCGCAGCCGATGATAATGATCCGCCTGGCTTCAACCAGACGGTCCATGACGTTATACAAGCCTCCCAGGTAAAGCTCATTCAGATCGGTGCCAACCCTGCCGCGGAAAGTATCCAGGATAGAGCGGGGCTGTTCAAAGATCTCCTTGAGCATAAAATGCTTGTAACCCCCTTTGTCGATCTCGCCGATACCCAGGTCGAGCTGATGAATACGCGGCGTTTGCGGATCATTTTTCAGGGTTTTCAGAATGAGCCCTTCCTTCGAAATGATCGCAACATCATCATCATTCAGGTAGATCACACTTTTGGTATATTCTATAATGGGAGTGGCATCGGATGCCAGGAAATATTCATTGTTGCCGACACCGATAACCAGGGGGCTGCCCTTGCGGGCAGCGATAAGCTTATCAGGTTCATCAGTACATGCAATCACCAGCCCATAGGCCCCTACGACTTTTGATAGCGCCAGTCTGACGGCTATTTCGGCACTGGTTTTACCCTGTTCATAGATGTGTTCAATGAGGTTGACAAGGACCTCAGTATCGGTTTCACTTTTAAATTTTACGCCATAGGATGACAGCGTTTCTTTCAGCCGTGCATAGTTCTCAATAATACCATTATGGATGAGGATGAATTTGCCATGAAAGGATTTGTGCGGATGGGCGTTGACATCATTAGGTTCTCCGTGTGTTGCCCACCGGGTATGGCCCATTCCGATGGTCCCCGCGACATTGTTGCCCATGATGTACCTTTCAAGATCTGAAACCTTGCCTTTGCATTTATAAACGCTGGAGGAACTGTTAACGATGGCAATGCCTGCCGAATCGTAACCCCGGTATTCGAGTCGCTTGAGCCCGTTTATCAGAACATTATAGGCATCACGATATCCGATATATCCAACGATTCCACACATAAACCTGTTTTTAGGATGATTTGTTTAGGATAAAATATAACCGTAATGATTTACAGAAAGGGATATTGTTTGTTTTCAGTTACTAACAATAAAACGGACAACAGGAAGCATGTTTGTGCCGGTGAGAAACATATGAACCTATGACGAGAGTATAAATTGATGCAGGTCATTAATGATTCGTGTTGAGAACGTGATCATAAAAATCGGAATATGCATCGATATATTTTTCCGGAGGCTGATAGGCTAACATGGGTTTGCTTGATTTTTTACAATAACTGATGATGTCCGGTGCAACTTTCTGACTGCCGATGATGATCCCGTCGGACATATTAATAGCCAGTTTGTATAAATTAAGAAAGGTTGGGTTTTCAAGGGCCGCAAGGTCTTTTTCCGGAATATCATCCTGCAGCATTTTTTTCCGCAATGTCTTATTTAGCGATTTCGGAAATTCATTGTTGTAAATCGAGAGCACGATCCTGGAGTGTTTAAAAATGGGATCGTCATGATAGACCTTTTTGATATAAACGGGAAGCAGTGCCGAAAACCAACTATGGCAATGGATCAGATTAGGCGCCCATTGAAGTTTTTTCACGGTTTCGGCAACTCCGCGGGCAAAAAATATAGCCCTTTCATCATTGTCATCAAAAAACACTCCTTTTTCATCCTGCAGGATAAATTTCCGCTGAAAATAATCCTCATTATCAATAAAATATATTTGCATGCGGGCTGCCTGGATGGAGGCTACCTTAATGATGAGCGGATGATCGGTGTCGTCAATGATAATGTTCATACCGGAAAGGCGGATCACCTCATGGAGCTGGTTTCTCCTTTCATTGATGCAACCAAATTTAGGCATAAACGTTCTGATCTCCCGGCCTTTTTCCTGGATTCCCTGGGGAAGGTTTCTCCCGATCAGCGACATTTCTGATTCAGGAAGATAAGGAGTAATTTCCTGGGATACGAACAGTACTTTCGAACCTGCCATTTAGTTCTGCTATAATCTTTATAAGAGACTGGCAAAGTTACTAAAAATTATTAACATTACCTTAAGATGGAGGGATTAACCTTTAATATAGAGCCAGGAACCAGGAGCCAGGAACCAAAACAGCTAAACTGCTATACAGCTAAACCCCTAAACTCCAAATCAGCAGACCTGCCTGCCGGCAGGCAGGTCAACAAATCAATCAATGACTAATTCCCAGCAAGTCCCTTATCACCACAGAGGCGCAATAACACCCAAAGATCGGGGGCATATAGGAGATCGTGCCCACCACCGACCGTTTATTCTCTTCACCACTTATTTCACGGATCGTTTCCCTGGCTACCGGTTCGGGAGAATAGATAACGGTAATGCCGGTTCGAACGCCAAGCCGGTGAAGGTATTTACGCACGATATAAGCAAACCTGCAATGATGCGATTCGGCGATATCGGCCACCCTGATCTTCTCAGGATGCAGCCGGCCGCCTGAACCCATGGAGCTAACAACAGGGCGTCTCCTTTTTACAGCACCGGCAAGCAGATGCACTTTAGGTGTGAGCGTGTCAATGGCATCAATCACATAGTCATAAGGTTTATCCAAAAGGGCGGGAAACTGGTCTTCCTTCAGGAAGGCGCTGATCACTTCAAGTTCAATGACAGGATTAATATCTTTCAACCGGCCGGCCATAACCTCAGCCTTATTCAAGCCTTCATGGCTCAACAGGGCAAGGATCTGCCGGTTGCGGTTGGTAGGATGGAGGATGTCGCCGTCGATCAGCGTTAGTTTGCCAATGCCGGCCCGGCAAAGCAATTCGGCCGCATATCCCCCGACACCGCCCAAACCGGCTACCAGCACATGAGCCCGGGATAGTTTTTGAATCCCTTCTTCGCCTATCAGCAATGCCGTACGTTCTGTCCAATTTTCCATACTTCTTACCGGTTGCCGAAACACGTTGTGAAATTTATCTCTATCTGCTGCATTAAAGCACTCACTTTCATGTTTTTGATCTGTACCGCACGTTCGTATACATCCCTGATCGTATATTCCGTATCATCGGTTTCAAAAAAAACCGCATCGAGGCTGATGGCTGAGAATACGGCAAAAGCTTTGCTGTTTTCCCTGAAGAGCATATTTCCGAAGGAAAGATAGCAGTTCCTGCGCATCAGCTCACCGGCTATTTCAGCGCTGGTATTGAACCAGTGAAAGATCCAGGGGATTCGCTGATTTGAAACATCACGGTAGGCGATCAGCTCATTGTAGGATTTCACGCAATGCAGGATTACAGGCTTCCCCAGTCTTTCTGCCAGGGAAAGCTGTTTTTCGAATACCGTTGACTGGTCTTCCCAGGAGACATCAATAGTCTTATCAAGGCCGATCTCCCCGATGGCCAGCACCTGAGGATTTTCAGCCTGTTTTTCGATCCATTCGAGATGCCCCGCCATCGATCCCGAACGGATATACCACGGATGCAATCCCACGGAAAAAAAGCTGGGATGCCGGAATTTTTCATTTTCTTCCGGAAAGACATTCACGATCAACCGGGTGTTATCTCCCTGGTAAAAATGGTGGGTATGGATGTCGATATAGGGGTACATAACAATAAGGAATAAAGACAAAGAAAAACAAAGATAATGAATGCATCGTTTTTACAAACACCAGCATATTGCGGAAGGCATATAAGGGGGGCGGCATGCTGGATTGCATAATAGAATAATATGGACAACACATGCGGTATCCGTGAGACCGGAGTCATTTTTGAAACGGCCGCCGTGGAATTTTCGAATATTATTTTTACCTTGTCATGTTGTATTAACTAATTTTTAACCTTAAACCTATGATGTCAAAAATGAAACACAAATTGTTGCAGCTGCATTTTATTCGGGTAAATATGCTGCTTTTGATCATCCTTGCTTTCCAGGTCACCCTATATGGCCAGGAAAAGCAGGTGAAAGGAACGGTAACCGATGCCTCGGGAGGCGCGATGCCGGGGGTGAATGTCATTATTAAAGGAACACCGAGCGGAACAACCACTGATCTTAACGGTAATTATTCTGTCATCGCAACTCCTGAAGATATTCTGGTGTTTACTTTCATCGGTTTTCTTTCAGAAGAATATGCCGTGGGGACAAACACCGTTATTGATGTTACGCTGGAAGAGGATATAATAGGGCTGGATGAAGTAGTGGTCATCGGCTACGGGACCATGAAGAAAAAGCTGAATACGGGTGCTACCGTTAACCTCGGAGGCGATGACGTGCAGGAACTGAATACCACCACCACCATGGATGCACTGAAAGGTATCAGTCCAGGTGTTAGCATTACACAAAATAACGGACAACCCGGATCAGGGACCAAAGTTTATATCCGCGGTATCGGCACCATTGACAATGCGGCTCCCTTATATATTGTTGATGGCATATCGGTAGGCAACATCGACAACCTGAGCCCTGCAGATATTGAAAGCATTGATATTCTGAAAGATGCTGCTTCGGCCGCCATCTACGGATCACGTGCCGCAAATGGTGTCATCCTGGTCACCACAAAAAGCGGAAAAAGGGGCAGCAAAGCTACGCTTGCCTATGATACATATTTTGGCTGGTCGAATGTATACAAAAAGCCTGAATTGCTGAATGCAAAGCAGTACGCTGAAATAATGCAGGAAGCCAATGTCAACAGCGGCAAAAAGCCATTTGACTATGCTACCCTGGTTCCCGACTGGGATAAGATTGAGAGCGGGGAATGGGAAGGGACCAACTGGTTTGATGAGATCACGGTTAAAAACGCAGGGGTGCAAAGCCATGCCCTGAACATTACCGGGGGATCTGAAAAGTCAACCTACTCACTCGGGGCATCTTACCTCAGCGAACAGGGAGTCCTGGGAAAACAGGCCAATTCGATTTATAAACGGTTAAACCTGCGTTTGAATTCTGAACATGCTGTTATTGAAAGGGCTGGCCGTGATCTATTAATGGTTGGCGAAAACATTACCTTCACCAATGCAAAAAATCCCGCTATCAGAACGGGCAACATGTACTGGAGTGATGTGCACAATATGATGGTGGCCAGTCCCTTTCTGCCCATGTATGATTCAACGGGCAACTATCATTATGCCATTCCCTGGAATACCAATGAAGCCAGTCCCGTAGCCTTGATGGAATATAACGGGAAAGACAACAAGAACAGCAACAACACCATTATCGGGAGCGCTTATCTTGTTCTGGAACCCATAAAAAACCTGAAGATACGTTCTTCCATAGGGGTAAACAACTGGTATGGTTATTCGCGGCAATGGATCCCTTCCTATAATCTGAGCCTTATAACCACTTCGCCGAGAGACCAGGTCAATCAGCGGATGTATTCAGGCCTGACCTGGACGCAGACCAATACGATCTCGTATTCGCGCGCCAGGGGTATGCATAATATATCGGCCATGATCGGGAATGAGATTATGAAGAACAGTACAAATCTTTGGGTATCAGGTCATAATGAAGCCAGTTTATTCGGGGATGCTGAACATGCCTATCTGTCCAATGTGCCTACGTTGGATGCAACCTATTCTACAATGATGGGTAAGGATGAATATGGATGGGGTTTAATGTCATATTTCGGACGTATTTCCTATGATTACGCTGAAAAATATCTGTTAACGCTGGTAATGAGGGCTGACGGCTCATCGAACTTTGATGAAGGGAACCGCTGGGGCAAATTCCCCTCGGTTGCAGCCGGCTGGGTAGTTACCAATGAGCCTTTCATGGCATCGACAGCTGATTGGCTGAACTTCATGAAAATTCGTGCCAGCTGGGGACAAAACGGCAACCAGGATATAGCAAAGTTCCAATACCTGGCCACCCTTACCTATGAAATGGCATATTATTATTTTGGTATAGACAAGACAGTCCAGACCATCGGATCTTATCCTCCCATCCTTCCGAATCCTGATGTTTCATGGGAGACTTCACAACAGCTGGATATCGGAACCGATATGAATTTCTTCAACAGCAGGATGCAATTCAGCTTCGACTGGTATAAAAAAGATACCCGGGACTGGCTGGTAGTTGCACCGGCTTTATCGACCAATGGCACCGGTGCTCCCTTCATCAACGGCGGTAAGATCACCAATAAGGGGATAGAGATCTCCCTTCGCTGGAATGACCGCATCGGGGATCTGATATATGGCGTCTCAGCTTCCCTGTCGCATAATAATAATGAAGTGGTTGATATCGCCAATGATGAAAAGATCATCCATGGGCCTGCCAATGTGCTGGCCCAGGGTACCGCCGAAATGTTCCGTGCCCAGGTTGGTTACCCCGTCGGTTATTTCTGGGGCTATGAAACGGATGGCATATTGCAGGACAGTGCAGCTGCTGCAAACTGGTTGGGTCCCACAGGTGAACCTTATTTCACCAAGCAGGCAGCCGGTGATGTGAAATTTGTGGATCAGAATAAAGATGGTGAGATCAATGATGACGATAAGGTGATGATCGGCAGTCCGCATCCTGATTATGTTTTTGGGTTACAACTCAATGCTGACTATAAAGGTTTCTATATACAGGTGACCACAAACGGTCAGGCCGGGCATCAGATTGCAAAATCATACCGTTCCTTCAGCGACAGTCCCAAGAATAATTATACCACTGATGTTTACGACAGGTGGCACGGGCCGGGCACATCCGACAGGATGCCGCGCCTGCAATGGGCATCACACCAGAATACCCGTTTTATATCTGAACTTTTTATCGAGGATGCTAATTTTCTGAGAATAAGTAATCTTACCCTGGGTTATAATTTAAACATGTTATTCAAGAAATTACCCCTGGCGGAGACACGGCTATATGTAACAGCCAGAAATCTCCACACCTTTACCAAATACACAGGCCTTGATCCTGAAGTTGGTTACGGGCCCAGGGATACTGAAAATGACGAAAACGATTTTCCATGGGCATCCGGCATTGATCTTGGCCTATATCCGCAGGCCAGGACCTTTATGGTTGGTTTAAGCATTAAGTTTTAACTGTAAATGAAAAGTGATATGAGAAAAATTAAATATTTTGCAGGTATTGTTGCAGCTTTCCTGGCAATAAGTTGCGGCGATGATTTTCTGGATACGAAAAACCTGTATGAAAAACTGGATGTTGATTATTATTCAAATCCGCAGGAGATTGCAGAAGCGCTGACAGGGGCCTATGCATGTATTCCGATAGACGCAGGGGTGAATAATCCCATCCTTGTTTCCGAGATACTTTCCGATGACCGCTTTGGCGGCGGCGGTTCTGATAATGTAGATGACTGTCAGGCTTACGACGCTTTCACAACAGGAGAGGAGGATCAATTCATGGATTTATGGGAGACTACCTACGAAGGCATATTTCGCGCTAATATGATCCTGAAAAGGTTCGACAATGCAGAATTTACTGATGAGAGTGAGAAGAACCAGGCACATGGTGAGGCCTATTTCCTCAGGGCTTATTTTTATCTGCGATTGGCTCAGTTTTTCGGTACGGTTCCCCTGATCACCGATCCGGCACCGGTTAACAATCCCCGGGCTACAGCGGATGAATTGTTCGGGCAGATTGCATCGGATTTGAAAAATGCCATTGAAATCATGCCTCCAACGCGTTTTGAGAACATTCCTATCGAAAGGTTGGGCCATGCCACCAAGTGGGCAGCTGAGGGATTAATGGCCAGGGCTTTCCTGTTTTACACAGGGTATTACAGCAAAACAGAAATGCCCCTCGCCGGAGGAGGTTCGGTGACAAAGGCAGAGGTGATTGCCTGGGTGGATGACTGCGTCAACAACAGCGGTCATGGACTGATACCCGACTTCAGGAACCTTTGGCCTTATACTTTTTCAAACGACCAGTATCCTTCACAATATGCTTATGTTGTAAACAATAACCTGAAATGGATCGGTGAAGACGGTGCCAACATTGAAACTATTTTTGCCATTCATTATTCACCTTATGGTGGTTGGAATCCTCCGCTAAAGCTGGGCTATTCAAACCAGATGGTCTTATACCAGGGATTACGAAACAGATCTTATTTGCCATTCGGAGTAGGCTGGGGATTTGCACCTGTTAATCCTCAGCTCTGGGCAAGTTTTGAACCGGGTGACCTGAGACAGCAGGGCTCCATTCTTAACCTGATTGATACCATAGCCGATGAAGGTGCGATCAACCATGAATTTCTCTGGGGTGCTGACCAGCAGCATCAGGAAACCGGCTACTGGCAGAAAAAATATATGCCGGTCATGGTTAGAATGGGTGCGGAATTAAGAGGCATGTATTTTGCCATATTAGGTCAGCCTGATAACCTGCAGCTTTGGAACATGCAGGATGAAGTGCTGATCCGTTTTGCCGATATTATGCTGATGGGAGCTGAACTGGGAAGTGCCAGTGCACAGAATTATCTTGACAGGATCAGGACAAGGGCCGGTCTGGGTTCAGTGCCTCCTACCCTGGAAAATATCAAACGGGAACGCAGGCATGAGCTTGCCTTCGAAGGACTCAGGTATTTCGACCTGCTTCGCTGGCATGATGCAGAATCGGCATTTGCCGCAGTTGCCAACGTAAGGATCTGGAATATCGGTGTTGAAGGGACTTATACAGCCACCTTCAAGCCTGAGACCGGTGGATTCCTCCCTATTCCCGAGTCACAGGTAAGCCTTTCCGACGGTGTGCTGGAACAGACTCCGGGTTGGGGACTGTAAGCAAAACAGAAAATCAGTATATGAATCAGTATTTCTGCTGATGATTGAAACCGGCGCAGAGGCGCCGGTTTTTTTATGCATGCTGCAAAACATCATTTTTTACCTGCGGTGTTTGCATTACTTTTACGGGTTTATTAACCGCTTTATGGAACGAATACTGATCATTGGGGCATCGGGACAGATCGGATCCGAACTCACCCTTAAGCTCCGGGAAACCTATGGACATGAAAATGTGTTTGCCACCGATGTCAAGGATGCTCCACCTGATATAAAGGAGAGCGGACCTTTCCAGTTGCTTGATGTGATGGATGACAAGCATCTGATCCATTTCGTGATCCGGCATAAGATCACACAGATCTATCACCTGGCAGCCGTGCTGTCGGGAAATGCCGAAAAGCTTCCTGTACAGGCCTGGCATATCAACATGAACAGCCTGATGAATATCCTGGAAGTTGCCAAGCTGGTTGAAGATGTCAGGAAAGTATTCTGGCCCAGTTCCATTGCGGTATTTGGAGCATCCACCCCGCGGCAGATGACACCCCAGGTAACCTACATGGAACCTTCAACGGTATATGGGATCAGCAAGCTTGCCGGGGAGCGCTGGTGCGAATACTATAACAAGCGGTACGGATTGGATATCCGGAGCCTGCGGTATCCCGGACTGATTAGCTATAAGACAGAACCCGGGGGAGGTACAACCGACTGGGCTGTGGAGATCTATTTTGAAGCGGTCAAGAAGAAGCAATACACCTGTTTTGTCAGTGCCGATACCCTGATGCCGATGATGTTCATGGATGATGCCATCAGGGCCACCATTAATCTGATGGAAACTGAACATTCCAAACTGCATACCCACTCAGCCTATAACTTAAGCGGTCCCAATCTATCTCCTGTCCTGGTTGCCCGGGATATAAAAAGATTTATTCCGGATTTTACCATTGACTACATGCCTGATTTCCGCCAGCAAATTGCTGATTCATGGCCGCAGAGTGTGGATGATGAAAGTTTTCGCAGGGATATCGGCTGGCAGCCGGACTTTCACCTGACAAGGATTACGGATGTAATGATTGAAGAGATCAGGAAACAGATTAAGGCTGCATTAACTTAGTGGATACCCTGCGAGGGTGGGGGGACCCTCGTAGGGTGTATGGCATCTTGAACCAAAATAAAAAATAACCTTATGTACGGAAAAATAAAGGAACATTTACGTCAGGAACTCATCAGCATTGAGGAAGCCGGTTTGTATAAAAGGGAAAGGATTATCATAAGCCCCCAGGATGCACAGATAAAAATTGAAAGCGGGGATGAAGTGCTGAATTTCTGTGCCAACAATTATCTCGGCCTTTCATCCGATCCCGCTCTCATTGAAGCCGTCCGAAAAGCGCTGGATACCCATGGTTATGGCATGTCATCGGTGCGGTTTATCTGCGGAACCACTGACCTGCATAAAGAGCTTGAGCAAAAAATAACGGCATTTTTCGGTACGGAGGAGACTATTCTGTATGCAGCCTGTTTTGATGCTAACGGCGGCGTTTTTGAGCCCCTGTTGTCAGAAAATGATGCCATTATCTCCGATGCGCTTAATCATGCATCCATTATCGACGGGGTCAGGCTTTGCAAGGCTCAGCGATACCGATATGCCAATGCCGATATGAACGACCTGGAGGAACAGTTGAAAAAGGCACAGGCACAGAGGTTCAGGATCATCGTAACCGATGGCGTTTTTTCCATGGACGGCAATGTTGCCCCCGTTGATCAGATTTGTAAACTGGCAGAAAAATATGATGCACTGGTCATGGTAGATGAATGCCACTCGGCCGGTGTGGTTGGAAAGACCGGCCGCGGTGTGACTGAACTATATAATATCAGGGGCAGGGTCGACATCATTACTGGCACGCTGGGAAAGGCGTTTGGAGGAGCAATCGGCGGATTCACCACAGGCCGCAAGGAAATCATTGATCTTCTCCGGCAGCGTTCGCGGCCGTATTTGTTCTCCAACTCAATTCCCCCGATGATCGCTGCTGCAGGTGTGAAGATGTTTGAAATGATGAGTGAGACAACACAATTACAGGACCGTCTGCATGCCAATACGGATTATTTTATTACGAAGATCCGGGAAGCGGGATTCACCATCAAGCCTTCAAAATCAGCGATTGTGGCCATTATGCTTTTCGATGCAAAATTATCGCAGGACTTTGCAGCGGCATTGCTGAAAGAAGGAATTTATGTTATTGGATTTTATTTTCCCGTGGTGCCAAAAGGAGAAGCCCGTATCAGGGTCCAGCTTTCTGCAGCGCATACACGGGAACACCTGGATAAGGCCCTGGCGGCATTTGTTAAGGTGGGGAAGAAGTTGAAGGTGATTGTATGATGAAAAGTAAATAAATATTTAATTTGAATAACGAACAAGGAACGCTGAATAATGAACTATAAAGATAATGCATCCGATGTCTTGTCTTCAGTGTTCAGCGTTCGTTATTCCTTGTTCATTATTCCTTAGTTATTTCCAAATAGCAATCAAATCCACATTCCCCTTCACCTTTTGGTTCAGGGATACTTTGATTTCTGCATCCAGGGGAAGGAAGATATCCACCCGCGATCCGAATTTGATAAAACCCAGTTCATCGCCTTGCTGTATCTGCATACCCTTTTTTGCATAGGGAACAATGCGCCGCGCGACGGCTCCGGCAATCTGCCTGACCAGGATCTCCTGCCCTTTGGTATGCTTTATCACAACCGTGGACCTTTCATTCAGTTCAGATGATTTGGGATGCCATGCCACCAGATATTTTCCGGGATGGTACATGCAATAAGTCACCTGTCCGTTTACCGGAAAACGATTAACATGCACATTCAGGGGCGACATAAAGATGGAGATCTGCCATCGTTCATCGTTGAAATACTCTTTTTCGAAGGTTTTTTCTATAACAACCACCTTCCCGTCAGCCGGGCAAAGGATAACATTTTCATCCGGGATAACCGGACGGGATGGATTTCTGAAGAACCATACGATCAGCAGGAAAAAGGGGACCGTAATCAGTACCGTGATTATTTCAATCAGCGGTTTATGAGAAACAGCTGAAATGACAAAGTTTATCACGATAACGGCAGCGAAAACTATGGCCAATGTCAGCATTCCTTCTTTATGAATATTCATGCCGGTATATTTTAATAGAATATTGCTTTCAGCATCAGGTAAGCACATGATGCAGGGATAATAAATAATAGCGAGTCCATGCGATCGAGCAACCCTCCGTGACCTGGCAGCAGGTTACCGGAGTCTTTCACGCCGATGTTTCGTTTCAGCAAGGATTCGAACAAATCACCATAAACCCCGAAGACGGAAACGATAATGCTGAGAACGATCCAGTCAAAACGGGACAGATAGGGTGTGAAATGATTCAGAAAATATCCCAGCAAGAGGGTAAAAACAGTTCCGCCTGCAGCACCTTCCAACGATTTCCTGGGTGAAATGCGTTCAAACAGGCGATGTTTGCCGAACAGCATACCGACAACATAGGCACCGGTATCATTCAGCCAGATCAGGGTTAACAATCCCAGTAAAATTCCGGGTGTATACTGGTGATGGTTGGCTTCGGGGAAAGCCAGGCAGGCTGCCAGGGAATAGGGTATGGCAATATACAGCCAGCCGAGGGTCAGCAATGCTGTTGATATAAACGGATTATCTTTATTGCGGTATATTTCAATGATCAGTACCACCAAAACGACAGGGATAATCAGGCTCAGATAACCGGAATCCGCTATTCCTGAAGAAACAAGGAAACTCATGATAAAAATGAAGCCACCGGTAACCATGCCTGATGCTTTTTGAAGCGGGTACGGAGAACCTGAAAAAAAACGGAAATACTCATGCAAGGTCAACAAGGTAAGGGCAAGGAACAACATGCCAAAGAAATATTTCCCGGCTAAAATTGAACCTGCCATCAGGATGATATACCCGATACCGGTGAACAATCGCAGAAGAAAGTTATTCAAATTGCGCCGATTTTAATAGATGCATGGCTCTAATCACATCTTCCTTTCTGACATAGACTTCAATATAACCACTCGGATGAAGGTAAATGGTATCTGTTTTATTGATAATAACAGCCTCAATACCTTCGTCACTTAATATGTTCCTGGCAAATTGCGCCCGGAAGTAATTCCCGGTACTGAAAATGAGTGCCCAGTCATTCTCCATGGAGTTAATGCAAAGCAACATTCACCCGGATCATGCCGACTCAGTTATCGGTTCTGTCTCGTCGTCGGCAGTTCCCTCCGTTTCATCCGTTTCATCCGTTTCTGCTTTTTTAGCCTTTGTGTTTTTGGGAGCCTTACGTGATTTTTTTGGTCTTTCGCCCATATCGGGGACCCTGCCGGCTTTTCTTTTGCCAAATACCTTCTCAAGGTCTTCCGTAAAGATGACTTCCTTCTCAAGCAGTTGTTCCGAGAGCTTGGCTAGTCCTTCCTTCTGTTCTTCAAGTATAATGAGGGCTCTCTTATATTGTTCGTCAATTATTTCTTTAACTTCCTGGTCGATCAGTTCCGATGTTTTTTCACTGTATGGTTTTTGAAAAGAGTATTCAGCCTGACCTGTGGAATCATAGAAACTGATATTCCCGATTTTGTCGCTAAGGCCGAAATAAGTTACCATAGCATAAGCCTGTTTGGTAACCCTTTCGAGGTCGTTAAGGGCTCCGGTTGATATCTTGTTAAAGATGATCTGTTCGGATGCCCTGCCGCCCAGTGTGGCGCACATTTCATCGAGCAGCTGTTCGCGGGTCGTTATCTGCCTTTCTTCCGGAAGATACCATGCAGCGCCGAGGGATTTTCCCCTGGGGATGATGGTAACTTTTACCAGTGGATTGGCATGTTCAAGCATCCAGCTAACTGTGGCATGACCACCTTCGTGGTAGGCTATGGTACGTTTTTCATCGGCAGAAATGATCTTGTTTTTCTTTTCAAGTCCTCCCACGATCCTGTCAATTGCATCAAGGAAGTCCTGTTTTTGCACTGCTTTTTTGCTTTTACGGGCGGCTATCAGGGCAGCTTCATTGCATACATTGGCAATGTCGGCACCTGAAAAACCCGGAGTCTGGCGGGCCAGAAATTCAATATCCAGGTCCTTTTCTATTTTTATCGGACGCAGGTGGACAAGAAAAATTTCCTTGCGTTCATTCAGGTCAGGGAGCTCAACATAAATCTGCCTGTCAAAACGTCCGGCACGCAGCAATGCTTTATCCAGTATGTCCGCACGATTGGTGGCAGCCAGTATGATCACGCCGGCATTTGATGCAAATCCATCCATTTCGGTCAGCAACTGGTTCAGTGTATTCTCGCGTTCATCATTGGCCCCAAAGTTGGGATTTCTTCCCCTGGCCCTTCCAATAGCATCGATTTCATCAATAAATATGATACACGGAGCCTTCTCTTTTGCCTGTTTGAAAAGATCACGCACCCTAGATGCCCCGACTCCGACAAACATTTCAACAAAGTCAGAACCCGAAAGAGAGAAGAAAGGCACGTGTGCTTCACCGGCCACAGCTCTGGCCAGAAGCGTTTTGCCTGTTCCCGGGGGTCCAACCAGTAAAGCTCCCTTGGGGATCTTTCCGCCCAGGTCAGTATATTTCTTTGGCTTTTTAAGAAAATCAACGATTTCCTTGATTTCAACTTTCGCTTCCTCCAGACCGGCAACATCTTTAAAATCAATTTTGACATTGGTATCCTTGTCAAAAATCTTAGCCTTTGATTTTCCAACGTTGAAAATGTTGGTTCCGCTGCCGGTTGCTCCTCCCCCTCCCATTTTTCGGAAGATGACAACATACATGATGATCAGGGCGAGCACCGGTAACAAATACCATAATACCTGTCCGAATGATTGCTTGTCCTTGGAATCAGGATAGATCTTTTGTTCATCGGGGACATTGACCTGTGCTTCTTCCAGCCTGTCTTCAAATTTTTCCAGCGAAAGCATTCCCTGCAGTTTGTAATGCGGACCCAACCGGTTGAGTGAATTGAATTTTTTGGAAGCCAGTTTCTGATATTTAGGCTGATCAAGAAATTCGGGCTTGATATAAATCTCAACATCCTTGTTATTCACGACCACTACTTTCTGCACCTCGCCTGTTAGCAGCATTTCGTTCTTAAAAGTATACCAGTCGATTTCCTGGGGTTGTTGACCGGAATCAAACAAATAGATCGATACCAGCGACATTCCTATGAGGACATAAAGCCACACGGCATTAAACCGGGGCCTTTTATTTCCTGAAAACGGATCACCGGGTTTATTCTCCTTGTTATTTGAATTATTATTGACAGATTCTTTTTTGTCGTTGGTTTCTTCCATTCTTGTAGATTCTTTGTTTTTAATCTTCTTTGATAATTGTTATATCCGCATCCCCCCAGAGATTTTCGAGTTTATAATAATCGCGGGCTTCTTTCAGAAAAACATGAACGACTACAGCCCCATAATCCAGCAGAATCCATTGTGCATTTTCTGTTCCCTCGCGATGTATCAGCTTTATTCCCGTTAATACAGTAACCTTTTCCTCCACAGATTCAGCTATGGCATGAACCTGGGTTGTCGAATCGCCATGGCATACAATGAAATTATCGCACATGGCATAACCCAGCCGCATCAAATCAATATTGACAACTTCCCTGCCTTTCTTGTCCAGTATCGCTTCCGTTATACAATTTACTAATTCGTTATTATTTCCCAAAATAAATTAATGTATTAATAGGTTTCTGCTGCAAAATTAATGAATTTAGCAGGATTGTAAAGGATTTATTCTCTACCCTGCCGACTGTCAAAAATTATTGATATTTTACCCATAAATATAGTCATTTATAGTACTATCAACAACAGTACCAAAATCACATTTCAACCGATCATGTCATCAGAAATTACACTGGGTTCCCCATTGATAAGGCTTGATCAGACAGACTCAACCAATGCCTGTGCCATGAAAATAATAAAAAATGGCAAGGCTGAGGAAGGTACTGTAATTTTGGCAGACTATCAGACACATGGACGGGGTCAAAAAGGAAACAGGTGGGAAAGCGAAAGAGGAAAGAACCTTTTGTTCAGTTTCATCCTGATGCCGGATTTCCTGGAAGCCGGAAAACAGTTTTATCTGCTCATGAGCATCTCACTGGGTTTGGTTGATCTTTTGCTGCAATGCGGGATTAAAGCGGTTATTAAATGGCCGAATGATATTTATATCTCCGGCCGCAAAACAGGAGGTATACTGATTGAGAATTCCCTGTTAGGAAATTATTTAACATCAGCGGTAGCCGGAATCGGACTGAATGTCAATCAGACCTCTTTTACGGCAGCAGGAAACAATCCAACATCCCTGAAACTGGAGCTTGGCCGGGAGATCAATTGCGAAATCCTGTTCTCCGATGCTATGAAGCATCTTACGGAGTGGATTCGCAGGCTATACAGGAAAGAATGGGAGGTCATAAAGGACCGGTATCTTCAGCATCTGATGCATTATGATCAGTGGGCTGAATACACCGATTCGGCGGGCTGTTTCCGGGGCCGGATAGCAGGTATTCTTGAAGGGGGGGAACTCGTGGTTGAAAAACAAAGCGGGGTCATGCATCGTTATGCATTCCGTGAGATTAACTACCACCCGTTATAGTGCTTTGACCGGCTTATCCATTATTCAACCGCATGGGTTCAAAGGTATATCAACTGTAATGGATGGTTGCCATCTGGTCAACCAGGGTATTCACAAATTTTTGCAGGGGATTTTTGGCCATAACCTGAAGGAATGGATTTAGTTCTGCCTGCAAGGTAATCCTGGCCCGGGTATCCTTTTCAGCCGTTTGTTTCAATTGGATCCACAGGGTAAATGAATAAGCGCTGTCACTGCCGGAGCCCCATTTGATCAGCCTGTAAGGTTCTTTTTCCACCAGTTTCAGTTCAATTTCCCCGATCCCTGCAATGCCAAGTTTGCAGTGGTCTTCTTTAAACTCCCATGAAATCAGATTTTCCTTAGGCACCAGAGACTCCAGGTTCCTGAAATCGGAAAGAAAAGCAAATACTTTTTCTTCATTTTCCGCTATTTTCCCGACAGTGCTTTCGACTTTCATAAGTTAATCGTTACGGGTCTGCTTATTCATCCCCGAGGGATCCCAGGTATCGGGATTTTTGCGCCACTGCTGTAAAACCATCCGTGTATCCTGATCGATGTACCCTGACTCAAGGGCAATTTCCAGCAGGGTTTCATAATTGCTGAGGGTAATCAGCGAACAGTCAGCCTTACTGAAATTCTCCATGGCAATTCTGAAACCATAGGTAAAGACAGCCAGCATGCCCAGCACCTCGCAACCATACCGGCGCAGCGCTTCAACAGCTTTAAGGCTGCTGCCTCCTGTTGAGATGAGGTCTTCAATTACCACAACACGCTGTCCCTTTTTCGGATCTCCTTCAATAAGGTTTTCCAGTCCATGGCTTTTAGGCTCAGGCCTGACATAGAAAAACGGAAGTTGAAGGATATCCGCGACCAGTGCGCCCTGTGCGATGGCTCCGGTGGCAACCCCTGCAATTGCCTCTGTTGATAAATATTTTTCTTTAATAAGGCTGACAAAACTATCTTTGATGAAATTACGTATTGCTGGATATGACAAAGTTTTTCTGTTGTCACAATAAATGGGCGATTTCCAGCCTGAAGCCCACACAAAGGGCTTTTCGGGACTTAGCCTGACGGCCTGGCATTGCAGCAACAGACGAGCAGTCTTTTTTTCATCATTTTCCATAACACAAATGTATAAAGTTTTTTTCAACGACCGGAATATATTTTTAACTGATGATTTTACCAAAACATTTCAGTTAAAATTCGGGCTTTTCTATAAATTTCACAAAAAGGAAGAGCTTATGGAATTGCTCTCCTTTTATCGTAATCTTAAAAAAATTGAAAACCTGTTTATCTTTCACGACGATATGGAAGAACTCAGAAATGTTTTTCGCTCATGTTTTATGAATATTGATGCAGCCGGAGGGGTGATCAGGAATAAAAAAGGGCAGCTTTTAATTATCAACCGGAGAGGCAGATGGGATTTGCCGAAAGGGAAGCTCGATGCAGGCGAATCATTTGAAGAGGCCGCTTCGAGGGAAGTTGAAGAGGAATGTGGAATTCAGGGCTCCGCGATAATCTGCCGCCTGTTGTCGACTTATCATTCTTATCTGATAGAAGATCAGGCTGTACTGAAAAAGACGATGTGGTTTGAAATGATGTATAAAGGCAATCAGGAACCTGTTCCCCAGCAAAAGGAAGACATCACAGACATCCGGTGGGTTAGTCCCTCAGAGGTCAGCGTTATCATGAAAGGCACTTACGGGGCCATATTGGATGTGCTGAAATATGCCAACCTGATCCAGCTATAAATCACCCCTGGCCCGCATGGCCTCAAACAATTTAATTTCAAAGTTTTCCGATGGTGAAGGGGCCGGTGAATATATCAGCTTACCATCAGGGCCGATGAGAAAATAGGTTGGGAATGCCCGGATATCATATTCCTTAATTACATCCGGCTGATGGCCATAATAGAGAAAGATCCATTCATGCTTATAGTTCTTCTTAAACTGATTGAAAGTGCTTTCATGCGGATCCATTGAAATGGTAACGATGGTAAGCCGCTGATGATGCCGTTGGTGGATGCCGTTCAGCAGTTGAAATTCATTCATGCAGGTATAACTGTAACTCGTGCAGAAGTTGATATAAACATATTTGCCTTTAAGGTCTGAAAGCCTGAAAAGATTGCTGTCAGCATCATACAATTCAAAGTCGGGCGGATCGTAGCCCGGCTGTAATCGTGTGATCTTATGCCTGATGTTCAATCCGATTTCCTTATGAACGGGTATTTTACTGGTTAAAACCAGAGAATCCAGCATGGTCAGCAATCCGTTCCGTGAGAATTCCATTCCGTAAAACTCATCGTATACCGATTTCAGGATTATCAATTCACGCAAGGTATCGTTGCTGGTATTGCTGTCGGTCGACAAGGTCCGGAGCAATGCCGTATAACTGTTTGACCTGTTTATATCGTCGTAAATCTTTTTTCCGGCTTCAGACCGGGCAAAAAAAGTAAAATATTTTTCGTAAACCTGATCAAACAGCTTCATATAGGCCGGATGAAAATACAGGACCGGCTGGCGGGTGAAATATTCACGGGACAGGCTTCTGACTTTTTGCTGGTTAGCCAGCAATTTCAATTCGCCATATGAATACAGCCGGTAAGCTTTAAAAAAAGGATCGGTATATTGCGTAAAGGATTTTTCAATTTGTTCAATATCTTCATCAATTCTTCCGGATTGGGATTTGGCATAAATATCGTTTACATGCTTTTCATAATACGGAATATAGGCATCGTCAAACATCATGATGAGCGTATTCAGTTCATCATCCCTGAAGTTTTCCAGGCCAAGGTGAATTTCCACCGGTTCGAAAAAGGGATTCAGTATTTCCTCCGGTGATTTTTCAGTCTTTTCAGGCAAAACAATATGATATTCCTGATGGGGTTCAATCCATAAAACAGCCTTAATTACGCCCAGGTGCGCAAATACCTGCCGCGTTTCAGCGGTTTCGATCTCCAGGCGGAAATCCCCGGCAGGGGATATCCTGCACCGGCTCAATTCCTTTTCGTTGTCGGTAATATGGTCTGTAAGGGTATAAAATGCCAGGTCCTCTCCGGCATAGGCAGGAGCATTTCCGGAGATAACAACGGGCTGGGCAGGCAGCATACAGCCTGACAGGAAAAAAAATATTATGCTGAATAAAATCTTCAAACTTTCAATTTATTCTTTGATATTATAATTCGACGGCAAAAACTGGCTGGCATCTCCGCCTTGCTTAATGATCTCACGGATTATCGTGGAGTTGATAGGGGTATGCTGAGGCAGTGTCAGCAAGAAGACTGTTTCGACCTCGGGGAACATGGCTTTGTTGACCTGGGCGATAGCACGTTCGTATTCAAAATCCGCAGCTGTCCTTAGTCCCCTCAGAATATACCCGGCACCTGCTGCCTTGCAGTAATCAACAGTCAGGCCTTTAAAACTATGCACTTCAACCCTGTCGGTGTCGGCAAATACCTTTTTAATCCATGCGATGCGTTTATCCAGGGGGAAATAAGCTGTTTTCGTGGTATTGAAGCCAATGGCTATGATGATCTTGTCGAACATTTTCAATGCTCTTCTGACGACCGATTCATGCCCTACGGTAAAGGGATCGAAGGAGCCTGGAAAAAGGGCAATTTTTAGTGTTTCGTTTGCCATAGTATGCGGATTATATTATGCACAAATTACGAATTAGTGACAAGACTGAAAAGTGCAGCAAGATTTTTTTCAACCTGAACACCGGTTGTCATGAGTTTTTCATAGGGCTGATGCCCCCCGGCGATCAAAATGCAATGGCATCCCAGGTTGCTGGCCACCTCGTGGTCATGTGTTGTATCCCCCAACAGCGTAATATTACTGGCCGGTACAGATGAATTTTCAATATAAAGTTTAGCGCAATCCAATTTTCCATGACCAAAGAAATTTTTCACGCCGATAATTTCCTTAAAAAAATGGTGAATGTTGTGTTTTTTGATGGATTCGGAGAGCGTATTTTGTTCCATAGCTGATAAAACAACCTGTTGCACATGGCAGGACCCGAAATATTTTAACAGATCAACCGCTCCGTCATGCAGTGATGAACGTGATTCCATGCTGAGGTAATGATGAATATATTCATCAGAAAGGGCATTGAAATTTTCTTTCTTAAAATCGAATCCCAGGTCCCTGTAAAAATCAATTACGGGAAACCTGAAAAATCTCAGGTACATTTCTTTGGTGATCCTATGCTGTCCCCTTGTATCCAGGATCCGGTTTATAGATTCAATACAAATATCGATATCATTCAGCAGGGTCCCGTTCCAATCCCAAATGATCATAGTACCCCTTTTGATGGTATCTGTCATCAGATCGTTCCGCGTTTATTTGGCCCTGACTTCAATTCCTCCAAAGACAACGTCAGATTCAATAAAGAAGTGGGGAAGATCTCTTTTAAAGGAATCGGTATTATAGGTAATGCTGCCAAATGCAACGGTATTCCCGTCAGGCATTCGTGAACCTCCGAAAACCGCTTCCGATTTGATCCTGACGGGCATATCAGGATTGATTTTAATGATCGCAGAACCGAATACAACATCTATCTTTATGCTGATGGTCTCCTTTATCTGCGGATCCATTCCCGTAAAATCGTACACCGATTTACCGAATACAACGTCATACTTGGTCCCGTCATGCGGGATCTCCCGGTAGGTGTGGTCAGAGAATATTACATCGCGGTCTTTTTTTGACTGCCCGGAGATCCGGTTTTTGCCCAGCAGAATGCTCACGCCAAACAGAATAATCGCCACGGCAATGATAATGCGGAACAGATTGACATCAAAGACAATCCGGAAAATAATTGCCAGGCCAAGAAGGATCAGAATCAATCCCCAGAAAAATCCCGGAGCCATTTTCATATGAATTTTAGTTTAGAACAAAAATTATGTCAGCTTAAAAATAAAGCATTTGTTTGATTAATGATACGGTCTATTTAGTCAAAATTGAAAGGCTTATCAACTTTCTCTTTCAGCAATGCTAGATCCAGCACCTGCATAATATTATCCACATAATGAAAGGTGAGCCCTTTGATGTAGATTTCTTTTATCTCACTGATATCCTTCCGGTTCTCTTCCGAAAGAATGATTTCGTTGATATCAGCACGTTTGGCGGCAAGGATTTTATCCTTTATTCCTCCCACCGGCAGTACCTTACCTCTCAGGGTTATTTCACCGGTCATGGCAACATTTTTCCTGACTTTTCGCTGGGTGATTGCGGAAGCGATAGAAGTGACCATGGTGATCCCGGCTGAGGGGCCATCCTTTGGGATTGCGCCTTCAGGCACATGCAGATGCACATTCCAGTTATCAAAAAGAACAGATTTGATATCGAGCCGTTCGCTGTGAGATTTGATATATTCAAGGGCAATGACGGCTGATTCTTTCATCACTTCACCCAGGTTGCCTGTGATGGTCAGATTCCCCTTACCCCTGCTGAGACTGGTTTCAACGAAGAGTATTTCCCCCCCTGTTGCGGTCCATGCCAAACCGGTGACGACACCGGCGAATTCATTTCCCTGATATTTATCCTTTAGAAATTTTGGAAGGCCCAGGATGGTTTCTATATCCTTCTCGGTTAACCGAAGGTTATAATTTTCCTTGAGCGCCACCTTCATGGCAATGACCCTGCAGATCTTGGCAAGTTGCTTATCGAGTTCCCGCACGCCTGACTCACGGGTGTAGTTATCGATAATGTATTCGATAGTACTGGCGGGAATGCTAAGGTGTTTTTTAGTCAGGCCATGGTTTTTAAGTTCCTTGGGAATAAGATGGCTTTTGGCTATTTCAACTTTTTCTTCCAGGATATAGCCGGAAATGTTTATCAATTCCATCCTGTCAATCAGTGCGGGACTTATGGTACTGGTGGTATTGGCAGTGGCGATGAACAACACCTTGGAAAGGTCATATTCCAGCTCAAGAAAATTGTCATAAAAAGTACTGTTCTGTTCAGGATCAAGAACCTCCAGTAAGGCAGAGGCAGGATCCCCGTGAAAATCCCTTCCTACCTTGTCAATTTCATCCAGCACAAAAACAGGGTTGGATGATTTTGTTTTTTTCAGGCTTTGGACTATACGCCCGGGCATTGCCCCGATGTATGTTTTACGGTGACCACGAATTTCAGCCTCGTCATGGAGACCTCCCAGCGACATCCGGACATATTTCCGGTTAAGGGCTTTGGCGACGGATTTCCCCAGTGATGTCTTTCCAACTCCCGGAGGGCCTTGCAAGCAGATAATGGGTGATTTTAGGTCACCTTTAAGCTTTAATACGGCCAGATGTTCGATAATTCTTTCTTTTACCTTTTCGAGCCCGAAATGATCCTTATCGAGAATATGCTGCGCCCGGCGCAGGTCGAAATTATCCTTGGTATATTCATGCCAGGGGAGCTCCAGCAATGTCTGAAGGTAGTTTATCTGCACCGAATACTCACCGGTAGCCGGGTTAAGGCGGTTAAGCTTATCCACTTCCTTCAGGAATACTGCTGATACTTCCTTGTTCCATTTTTTCTTCCTTCCCTTGGCCTTCAGTTCTTCAATCTCCTGTTCCAGCGGATTTCCTCCCAGCTCATCCTGAATGGTTTTCATCTGCTGGTGAAGAAAATACTCGCGCTGTTGCTGGTCAATATCAATCTTGACCTTATTCTGGATATCGTTTTTCAGTTCAAGCAGCTGAACTTCCCTTGACAGGTATTGCAGCAGCAAGGTTGCCCTTTTTTTCAGGTTATTGGTTTCGAGCAGCTGCTGCTTTTCGTTCATTTTTATGTCGCTGTTGGAGCTGATAAAATTGATCAGAAAGGAGGAGCTTTCAATATTTCGGACGGCAAAAGATGTCTCCTGCGGTATATTGCTTGATAATTTAATGAGTTTCAGTGAAAGGTCTTTAAGCGAGCCGATAATGGCTTCAAATTCCGGATCCTTTTTCCTGGGCTTGGAATCGTCCATGGGACTAACTCTCCCGATAAGATAAGGCTCGGTGGCGATGATTTCTTCGAGCTGAAAACGCTTTTTACCCTGGATGATAACAGAAGTAGATCCGTCGGGCATCTCGAGTATCCGTAAAATATGCGCTATGGTACCTGTTTTATAGAGTTCTTCGGGATTGGGGTCTTCGCTGTTCGGATCTTTCTGCGCCAGCGTTCCGATTATTTTTGTCTTATGATAGTAATCCCGCACCAGTTTCATTGATTTATTCCGCCCGACCGTAATGGGGATGATGACACCGGGAAACAGCACAGTATTGCGCAGCGGCAATATCGGCAAACTATCCGGTATCTGTGTCATATTCAGACTATCTTCATCCTCTTCCGAAATAAGGGGAATAAAATCACTGTCATCATTAATGGACGAGGCAATGATATAATTATTGTTTTTTTTATCCTGTGATATGCTCATAAATTAATTTCCTGCAATAAGTAAACAAAGTACTGGACAAAATGTCAGTTATCCTCATTAAAAAGAATAGCTATTGAATATGACAATTGCTGTGCCATTTATATTTTCCACTGAAATTCATGCCGGTAGCCATCCTCGTAAATATAAACAAAAAGCTCCGTCTTCCCGAAGGGAACGGAGCTCAATTGCAAAAAAAAAATATTATTACTTCTTCTTTTTATCCAAATGGCCTTTGTACCGGTTCATGTATTTATCAACGCGTCCGGCCGTGTCGACAAGTTTCATCTTCCCGGTGAAGAAAGGGTGCGAAGTATTTGAAATTTCTATTTTCACCAGCGGGTATTCAATGCCGTCTTCCAGTGTAACAGTTTCCTTGGTATTAGCCGAGGAACGGGTTACAAAGGTATTTCCGTTGGACATATCCTTGAAAGCAATTAAACGATAGGCGTCCGGATGTATTCCTTTTTTCATCTTTTTTGTTTCCGTTTTTTAAAATGGTTTGCAAAAATACATAATCATTTTTAAAACGCAAAGGAAATCTTATTCATTTTTCCTTCTCTTGCTGAACTTCTGGCTTTGATTGGTGAATCGTACAAATTCAGCGTTTCTGTCAAACAGGTAGCGATAGGTTATATGGGTTTTTGCCTTGGTTGCGCCGAACTGGGTATACATGCGGTTTACGGTAAGATTATAATCGCCTACCCATGACAGTTCGAGTTCGGTCATTCCCATACTCCTCATCGATTCGGTCAGCCTGAGGTAAATGGCTCCAACCACGCCGGTCCGCTGATATTCGGGAATAACTCCAGAAAGTAACAATCGTGCCCGGCTTACTGCCCGTTTCCGGTAGTATATCATTTTTAATATGTTGATAATGTGTAGTTTACCGTTTTTAAGCTTCCTGAAGACCTGGTTTATGTCGGGGAATGCTATTAGGAATCCGATTGGCATTTCGTTGTGGTACGCAAACCAGATGGTTTTTTCATTCAGCAGGGCTTTGGCATCGTCAAAAATATGCTCAAAATCCTCATATGTGAGGGGTGTATAGTTTTCCAGAAAATCAGACCATACTTTATTATACATTTCAACCAGCTGCTTCAGGTATTCTTCTGCCTTGTCCATTTCAAGGTGGCGGAAGGTATACTCGGGTTTTTCAAAAAAATGTTCTGCGAATTTCTTCATCCTCTCGGTGGAGGCATTGCCATTGACAACATAAAAGCTGTACTGTTCAAAGTAATTCTGAAAGCCATAATTTTCAAACAGTTCCCTGTAATAGGGAAAGTTATAGGGCATCCCATAGCCTTGTTGGGTAAAACCCTCAACCAGCAGCCCCCAGTGGACGAAATTTTCTCCAAAATTGATGGGTCCATCCATGGCTTGCATACCATTGGCCTCCAGCCATTCACGGGCAGTCTGAAAAAGAAGGTTGGCAGCCTGCTGGTCATCGATGCATTCAAAAAAACCAATTCCACCCGTTGGCTGAGGGTTGTTCAAAGCCTTTTTGTTATCATAGAAAGCGGCAATACGGCCGATCAGCTTGCCAAAGTCATCTTTCAGTATCCACCGTATGGCATTCCCGCGCTGAAAGCATTCATTTTTTGAGGGATTGAAAATATTCTCAATCTCCATATCCAGCGGACAGGTCCAGTTCTTATCATGGTGGTAAAGAATCTTAGGTACCCTGTGAAATTCATTACGGGTCTTTTTGTTGGTTACTTCGATGCAATTCATAAATAATCGTTAATTGATATCAAACCATTCCGGGAGCCATCCAGGTGTATTGTTTATTCGTGAAGTGTGTTCGAATTCGTTCTTATTGGAATCATAAAGATAATCTTTTTTCAAAATATCAATATGGGAAGAAATTTGTTTTAAAGCCTGCATAAAATAAAGAAGTTCTTCATCACGCAGGGTAGGGTGAAGCGAAAGCCTTATCCAGCCAGGTTTTTCAGAGCGGTCACCATGATTGATCTTCTCTGTGATGGCATGGGAACGGTCATAGCTGACCTCGAGCAGAAAATGACCGTATGTTCCGGCACAGACACAGCCTCCTCTGACCTGGATGCCGAAATGGTCACTCAACAGTCTGACCAATAGGTTATAATGTATTTTTTGGTGGTAGAAAGAAATAATACCCAGGCGGTGTTCGGCTTTTTCTGCCAGTATTGTTATGCCGGGAATCTTTTTTAATTCAGCAAAAGCCAATGAAACGAGTTCTTTTTCGCGTTCCATTATGTTATGCACCCCCATTTTCTCCTTCAGGTTGATGGCAAGGGCAGCCTTGATGGTCTGAAGGAAACCGGGAGTCCCTCCGTCTTCACGGACTTCAATATCATCAACATATTTATATTCACCCCACGGATTTGTCCAGTCTACCGTCCCTCCGCCCGGGTCATCCGGGACGGTTGCATGATAAAGGGAGGAATTGAAGACCAGCACGCCTGATGATCCCGGCCCACCCAGGAATTTATGGGGAGAAAAGAAAATGGCATCCAGCTTCTGAAGGGGATCTCCGGGATGCATATCTATGTTAACATACGGAGCGGAAGCAGCAAAATCGACAAAACAAATACCCTGATGCCGGTGCATGATGGCAGCCATTTCGTGATAAGGGGTAATGATGCCGGTAACATTTGAACATGCAGTAAATGAGCCTATTTTAAATTTCCGGTCAGCATATTTCTTCAGCTGGGCCTCGAGTTCATTCAGATCGATCTGCAGGTTACTGCCCGGATTCAGCATTACCACATCAGCAAATGTTTCATACCATGAAGTCTGGTTTGAATGGTGCTCCATATGGGTAAGGAAGACAACAGGACGTTCCTCAACGGAATAGCAGTTCTTTTTATGGCGAAGGCTGCATTCTTTAAGTCCAAGGATTCGCTGAAGTTTATTTACCACGGATGTCATGCCTGACCCAAAAGTGATAATGACATCATCAGTTCCGGCATGGACGTGCTTTTTTATCGCTGCATGGGCATGATGATAGCTCAGGGTCATGCGGGTTCCGGTTTCGCTGGTTTGGGTATGGGTATTGGCCACAAAGGGACCGAAAACACCGGCAAGCCTGTCTTCAATTGGCCTGTATAGCCGGCCACTGGCTACCCAGTCGAAGTAAACTATCTTTTTTCTGCCATAGGGGGTGTCATAGCATGAATCGATTCCTATGATATGCTGACGGAAACGATCAAAATATTTTTCCAGTGAAGCCATTTGGTTCAGATAAATGATGAAAGTTAAAAGAACAAAGATAAAGGATGAAAGAAGAAAGAAAAATGACTTATGATAACCGATAACTGAATGCAGCATTCCGGATACCGTTTTTTTCATAATGCTGTCTTTAAACAGGGTGTTCACAAGGATCGCCCTACGGATTACCCAATTCATATTTTTACGGGTTGAATATTTTTATATCCTGTGAAAGATTTTTATCTTTGCCGTCCCAAATGGTGGTCGTAGCTCAGTTGGTTAGAGCGCCAGATTGTGGATCTGGAGGTCGCCGGTTCGAGCCCGGTCTTCCACCCAAAACCCGGTAGAAATACCGGGATTTTTGTTTACATAAAATACTCTATTTAAATGAGGAAGACCGGGCGAGAAGCCTGCCCCGATGGACTTTTTGTAGTCCCGGTATTCCGGGACCCAGAAAAGCCAATCGGGGAGCCCGGTCTTCCACCCAAAAATGTAAAAAGCCCCCTAAATCCCCCAGGGGGGACTTCAAGAAAGCGCTGTATAGAATCAGTGCTCATGCAAATCCCGGACACTTCCGGGATTTTAAATTATTGTTTATGCGTGAATGAATCTCCGGATGATCAGATTATCTTTTGTGATCATTTTCAGAAAATAGATTCCGGCAGGCAGATCAGCAATATCCATCGAAACGTGATCCTTCATGTTGTTCTGATGCATGGTTTTCATGCTTTTTCCCGAAAAATCCAGGATTTCAAAGGTTGCTTCCTCACAGGAAAAAGGTATGCTGACCAAAATGTTGCGTTGTGCAGGATTGGGATAGATTTCAATGCCCGGAACATAAAAGCCGGGCAAACTGCCCTCCTGGTCTGAAGATGTGCTTCCCGGAGGGTTGCAGGTTCCCCATTGATAGGCATAGGAAGTATTGCTTTGCCCCACGCCGTATTTCCTCCCGGTACCTTCCCATAAGGCACAGGCAGCAGGAACCGTCTCACCGGCGCTAAGCGTACTGTCATTCAGGAAAATGAAAGAACCGGAATCGCCGGGAGCAAGATAAGTGAAGTAGCTGTACAGGTCATCCCCGAGATCAGCCATCGGAACTATAGCTGCGGAATCGCCTGGCATATCAATGGCTATGTAGACACCTTTGGAGACATCCTGCCCGCTCATACCCACCTTAAAGGTAACCTTTACCGCATCCGGGTTTTCATAAAAATGAGGTTCCATCCAACGCCCACCGCCATTTGCCATAAAGTTGGTGTTAACGGGATCAAAATATACCAGATGATCATGTGATGAACCCCTCCCCCAGGGTGTCCTGCAGGGTGTTGAAACCCAGGCCGGTTCCCAGAAAATCACCCCCGAACCTCCGTTTTTCATTACCGTGCGGGCATAATCGACCATATATTCAAGCTGTTTTTCAGGGATTACAGGTAAATAGGCCGGATCGGGGGTTGTGACGATATTTCCCATACCGTCAAAATTACGGGTTGTCCATAGATAACCTGTTTCAAGGGCCATTACATCATAATCCGGATGGGCTGTCTTTAACGATTTCACGGCTGTGCCAAGCTCAGCAATACTTTTCTTGTGCCAGGCATAATAGTATGAAAAACCCATGATGTCGAAATCCGTTACGCCATAGCTTATGATATTGGAATAGAACCAGGCCATGTTTTTCGGATCGGCAACATGCAGGGCGATCTTTGGTTTTATACCGGTGGTATCGCTGATATCCCTTACGGCTTTTATGGCACTGTTAAACAATTGCGCCTGTCTGGCCCAGCCACCGCTCACGCTTCCGCCTGCGTCCCAGTTATCGTTAACGGTGGTATGCAGCAAAATGCCACTGTTGGTCTCATTTCCGATGGCTACCATCTCAGGCATCAGGGAGTCTTTGTTAAGATCCGTGAGTACCCTGAAGATGTAATGATAAACCGAATCGTTCAGTGCTGCAAGGTCATTGGCTACTCCCAGCCAGCTGGCAGGGATAAGCTGCCGTCCCGGATCAGCCCAGAAATCGGAAAGGTGAAAATCGAGCATTACCTCCATCCCCGCTGCTTTACTGCGGGAAATGGCTTCCTTTATATCTTCAAAATCACTGTACTGTAATTTAACACCTTCGGGTTGCACCAGGGAATTTTGCCACGCAGGATCAACCCATAACCTCATCCTGACCAGGTTGGTCCCATGATCGGCAAAGATCCTGTAAACATCTTTGGGGATGCCGTTCTCTTTAAAAACAGCCCCGCAGTCTTCCATCTGGTTTACATAGGAAAGATCATTGCCACGGTAAAAGGTCTGGCCAGCAACAGCTATGTTTAGCAGCACCAGCGGTAAAACAGCATAATATTTCATGGATACGGATTTTATTCAAAGTTAATATTAATTAAACTCACATCCATCCAGGGATCCTCGAGGGGTAAAGTTGGCATCGTTCAAAGCCACTTCCTCGTTGTTTTCCCACCGGATCACGCCTTTTTTGTCAAGGTGAACCGTTCTGAACCTTGTTGCTGAAGCGTCCGGTTGCTGTGCCAGTACCGGAAGCAATACATGCAACATCAGTATGAGCAGACAGCTTTTATCTTTCATGGAAAAAGATTTGGTTCACAGGCGTTTTAATAACTGCTTTTGTTGCAGATTCTATTTAATAGTGAGGGTTACCTTGTATTCCGGAATGATTTCAGGTTCTTTTATCTCAAGAAAGTCTTTGGCGGTTGAAAAATCAGGCAATATGGTTTTATCAAAATAGCCCAGGTAAGGAGCTTCCCGGAGCATGGGCATGAAATAAAAATACATTTCTCCGGTTTTCAGCCTTGTTGCATATCGTTTTAATCCTATCAACCAGGGCTCTCCGATGCAGAAATTATCCGTTTGCAGTTCCCCGTTGAGAAAGCACATCGCCCTGTCGCCGTGGTAATCAAATTTAATAAATACATCATGGAGATCTGTAAGGTCAAGATTATTGGCAGCGAGAACGAAGTGACGGTCATCGGTCCGCGTGATCGTTACTGACGGAACAGCTTTGGTTACGCTGATATTCCAGCTTGTGATGTTTTCGTTTTCAGCCCGCAAGGGTGAAATTTTACCATTCATTATCTCAGCGGATTTCGCCTTCGGGTATACCTCGGTTTTCCATTTTTCCTTACCGCACTTTACCAGGCTTAACACGTCATTTTCCTGCAGCACCATTGCCTCACTTATCACCAGGTGCTGGTTGCCCGGGCTTCCCGTAAGATATGCCTGCATAGCTTTATCCATCGGAATGACGAGAAAATGAACAGGTTTTCCTGACCGGTTGGCAACGCATTCAAAGACCTTTCCCGGAATACCTGATAACACCGTGTTCCCTGATCGCCGTGCAACTGATCCTCCGTAAGATTTCATACTTACAGCGCCCGCGATAACAATTTCGGGATTGATGCCTTCAGCCGACCAGAAAACATGATAATCAATACCGGCATTGGCAAAGGAACAGAATGGCTGTACCGTGGCGTATTTTATCAGCAAACCGTTGAGGTCCAAATTGAAAGGCAGGATTAGCGAGGTGCCTTTTTTCAGGCTGAAGCTGCCAGCTTCAGGCAATACAATCACCCCGTCCCGGGTTTTAATTTCGATTCGCAGGTTATCAAGGTCAGCTGTATTCACATGATCCTGGAAATTATGCATAAAAACAAAACCCCTGTTTCCGTCGCTTCTTAGGGCATAACGAAGGGTCTGGATATCGCCGGGCGTTATCCGGCTGTTTGTCTCAGGCAGCATTGTGGGGAGCGGGGCCAGCATCGCTCCGAAATGCTGTAAAAAGTAATTCACCAGTTTAAGGCTGTAAAATCCCTGCCCCGGAGTGCCGTATTCGCGCAGCGGAGCCTGGTAATCATATGATTTATTGGTATAGCCAAAACCTTCTGTGTAAAACAAAAAACCTTCCGAAGGTGTGTTTCCGCCGTGGTACATGTAATAGCCAAGCCCGTTGGTGCCACTTCCAAGCGTACGGACCATCATGGGCAAAAAGCTTTCAGCCGGTACACGGGGCCGTTTTGCGTAAGTAATGCACATGCCTGTCCCGAGTTCCGCTGCCATTGACGGATAGAGCTCCGGATTATAGCTCACCGGTGAGTAATCCGGATTATTATGCAGGTCTTTGTACAGGTAAAGGGTTGATGGAATATCGCTGGCCACCCAGGTAGGATAGGCATAGCCGCCGGATACAGGAATGGATCCTTTCTCTGCAATGGAGGCAAAACCCCATCCGGTGGCGGTATAGATGGGTGCAACCATGCCGGCTTTTTTAGCCATTTCTTTCAGGGTCTGCATATGCTTTTGTCCGTAAGATGCGTAGTCATTGCCCATTTCATTAACACCTACTCCTCCCTGGATGATTTTACGGTCAAAGCGGGCCGCTGACCATTCTCTTTCACTTCCCGTATAATGGAGCGACCAGGGCGCGGCTGAATGCTGATATTCATTTTCAAGCTGGATGCCGATAATGGGGCCACCGTCCTTAAAATACAATCCCCTGAGTTGTTGGGCGATCTGATCATACAGTCGGTTTGCATAAAACAGGTAACCGGGGTCGTTGGACCGGATCTCGAAGGGGCGTCCGTAAAGCCAATCGGGCAGTCCGCCGTTCCGCATTTCACCGTGGGCAAACGGGCCAATGCGTATGATAACCTCCACTTTATTTTTCTGGCATAATTCGACGAATTTCCGGAGGTTCAGGTCTCCTTCCCAGTTGAAGTCGCCTTCATGTGGTTCGTGAAGGATCCAGAACACATAACTGGCAACGACATTAATTCCGCCAGCTTTCATTTTCTTTATCTCCTCATCCCAGTATTGATTAGGATAACGGCAGTAATGAAATTCACCCATCACCGGGAAAAAGGGCTTTCCGTTGCGTTCTATATAAAAACTGTTTACTTCAATGGATTCACCGGTAACACTTTTCCCTCCGAGATCAAGATGATCACGGATAATTTCTTTTTTAGCCCCGGAAACATCAATCGAATATGTTTGTTGTGCCGGAGCAGGATTCAACAAGAACAGGGCTATCATGGAAAACCCTGTGGTTCTTAGGGTACAGGGTGCAGATATTACGTGTTTCATAGGAAATGATGCATTAAGATATCAATACCAACCTCTCGGAAAAAATTCGCTGACATAAAAAACAAAAACCGCAGGGACCATAAAAATCACAGTTTCATAAACACAACCTTTAATCTATTGAAAATCTGTATCAAAATGTCCCTGCGGTAAGCCTGATGTATTCACTATGAGAAAATCCGGCTATTTATTCAAAATGACTTGCTTATGAATGGTGTTTGTGCCGTTGGTGACCCTTATTAAATAAATGCTGGAAGGCATTCCGGAAAGATTTACAGTAGTCTTCTCAACGGCATTTTCCAGCTTGCTCACTACTCTTCCCGAAATATCGAGCACTTCAATGGTTGATTCCGTTGTAAAGGATGAAAGATCAATATAAATGACTCCGTCACTGGGATTGGGATAGATGAAAAGGTTGCTTTCATTCACGGCATCGTTAACCCCCAATCCCGGGAGGCCCAGTGATGACAGTGGAACCGGTTCACATACGCCATACTTGAAGGCAACAACCGTATCGGGATTGAAGACGTCAATAACAAAAATACGCTGGACGTCCCAGGCAGTATTGCAGGGAGCAGGGACCCATTCCTGGGTACTCCAGTCGTTGGTGGGAGCAAAATACCATCCGGGGCAATCCTGAAAAAGATCCGGATCATCTGGTTCATTGCCTGCAAATTGACCCTCTGCGTATTTAAAGGTGACTTTAAAGATATTGGGCGCAATGGAATCCATGGTAAAAAAAGTCCAGTCGGTTAAACCAGGTTCAGTCGGGGGTGTCCAATGGCCGGTTATATACATTACATAAGGATCATAGAATTGAAACTGATCTGCATTATGGGCATTGGCAGCTGAATCGGCTGTGCCCGGCACGGCCGTTATATTTCCAAAGTCTCTGCAGTCAGCATAAATGGTAATGCTGATAGAATCCTGTGCCTTAACGGCTGTGTTCAATGCAAATATGAGCGCAACAGCGCACATAAGAAAGTTGAGCTTTTTCATAGTTTAATCATTTTAAGTTAATCAATAAATTCAATTTTATATTTTAGATCTTTAATCCTGTATAAGTTCAAACGCATACCAAGCGGTCAGCCATGAAGCATGCTTTATTACCTGCCATTTCACGTTTTCTGTGAAGGCAGGTAATAAAATGACCTTGCTGTCAGTATCCCGCATTTTGAATGATGATCCCTCTGCCCTCAATAATTACGCTGGCCGGTATAGGGAACAAGGTATCGGCATTACTGGCACCGGAAGCTCCCCTGGCCAGAGCATATTCAATAAACCTGCCATTGCGGATAAGATCCTGACGGCGGGCTCCTTCGCAATAGAGTTCACGGCCCCGTTCCATCAGCAGGGAATCTTTCAGGGCTTCTTTCGTCGGAATTGCCGTAATATCCCATTCTCTTCCCAGGGCAGCGGTCAAACCCGCCCTTTCCCTTACCGCTTTTATATAGGGTAAGGCTTCTTCAGGGCCTCGCTGGTTATTGATAGCCTCGGCAAGGGACAGCAATACTTCTGCATATCTGAAAACCACCATGTCCATGGTAAATTTGGGGCCTGCATCAGCTGCAGGCACCTGGGTATACTTCATGGGTATGGCACCCCGCATTGGACCAGAACTGGCCTGATTCCTTACCCGGTTGGCCGTATTTCTGTACTCAAAAATAATGGTATTTCTGCGCAGGTCAGCCGTATCAAATTTGTTGAAGAAGGTCCAGGGCATCCAGAAACCATACCATCCATTTATTTCCACATCTACCAGGGTACTGCCGGCATATCCCGAGGCATATTCACCAGGGAAAATAGGCGCCAGCCAGTAATTTGGCGAAGCTGAATTACAGGGCAGGGCATAGATAATCTCATGGTTTTTTGAAACATTGAAGACATCTTCATAGTTGGCCTCAAGGCTGTAATAGTCCATATCAATAATCTCCCTGGCCATAGCTTCTGCCTTATTCCATTGTCTGTTATGCATATATAGTTTCAGCAATAACATCCTTGCGGTACTTTTTGAGACCCTTCCCCAGTTGCCGGCATCGTCGTTGTAATACTCGGGAAAACTGGTAGTGGATGTAGCCAATGCCTCCTTCAGATCCGTTTCAATCTGCAGGCAGTATTCCTCAGCATTGGGCCGGGGCGTAATAATCGTATCGGTTAGTGCATTCGGATCCAATCTGACGTTCACCGGGCCAAAGAAATCATACAGGCAATACATCAGCCAGGCCCTTAGTACTTTTGCTTCAGCGAGGTATTTATCCCTTACAATCTGGGCAACTTCCGAGGCTTTGGGGATCATGTCGATCACTTCTGTAGCCCGTGCAACAAAGCGGATCTTGGGATAGGTGGGTTCATTGGGATTGCTTCCGGAAGTCACGTAGGTTGCCTGCCCCCAGGTGAAATTCACCAGGTTGGCATCCCAGTCGGGATTCACATACAACTCATCGGTGGTGATCATGCTGCGGGTAACATAGGTCTTCATGTCAATGTTGTAAAGGGAAGCATACCATATGTCAACCCCCTGGTCGCTGGTACCCCAGTTGGTAGAAAATGAGTTATACAATGCAATTACAGCGTTGTTCAGATCCTCTTCCGTTTTAAAGAAATTATCCGGTGTAAGATCACTGTAAATCACAGGCTCGAGCTCCTTTTCACAGCTGGAGGCAGACAGGAGTATAACAGCAGCCGTGAAACCGTAGAGAAGGAATTTTATATATTTCATACTTATTATTATTAGGCGTTAAAACTAGAATGATACACTCCCACCGAATGTTATTGACAGCGCTTGCGGATAGGGATTCACATCTGACAATTCAGGATCGATGCCCTTGTATTTGGTAAATACATAGAGGTTTTGCAGGTCGGCATAGATTCTGACTGAACCGACATATATTTTTGACAACCAACGCTGGGGAAGACTATAGCCCAGGGTAATGTTCTTAAGCCTTACGAAGTTGGCATCCATAAGCCAGAAATCATTTCCTGCCTGATTATTCCCACTGATAGCATTGCTGTTTTCTGACAATCCCGGGTATATTCCTTCCGGGTTATCACTTGACCATACGTCTTTAATTTCGGTGATGGTATTGTAAGGATAGATTCCATCGGCAATGCCGGTGGGACTGAGGAAATTTCTGTATCCGTTGTAGTCTTTTCTACCCAGGAGACCATAAAAATAGATGTTCAGGTCAAATCCCTTGTATTTGAAAATATTGTTTAATCCCAGGCTCCAGTCAGGTATCCCGTCATCGAGCATTACCACGTCTTCTACATCCATCACGCCGTCATTGTTGACATCAACATATTTTATATTTCCCAGCTGAGCCTTTGAGGTCATATTCGGTAAATATCCAACCGTATCGGCAGCGGATTTAATGATTCCGTCAGTCTGCCAACCATAAACGGCATAAACCGGATCATCCTCCTTGATATAGGAAGCAAGCGCCACCTGCGGGTTTCTTTCAACCCAGTTCAGATCATAGGTAGACAGGGTAAAATCGGTTGACCAGGACAATGCACCCACCAGGTTCCTGGATGATATGGTCAATTCCCATCCCTTGCTGCGCTGGCTACCGACGTTGTCAGCAATGCGGCCGATAGGCGAGTTTGAGGGAAGAGCATTATAACTCAACAGGTTTTTCTTGGTTTTTATATAGTAATCGGTGACCAGGGTAACCCTGTTCTTAAATAAACCAAGGTCCAGTCCGATATTGGTATTGACATCCGTTTCCCAGGTAAGGTCAGGATTATCAAGCTGGGATAGGGCAACACCGGGATAGGTTGTGGATCCTATCAAAAAGGGATATCCGGTACCGTAGAGCTTCCACGGGTTATTGCCGATTGAACCCTCATTGCCGGCAGTTCCATAGCCCAGTCTTAATTTCATGTCGGCAATGGCGTCAAAACTTTTCATGAAGTTTTCCTTGTTCACGCGCCATGCTGCTGATACACCGGGAAAGAATCCCCACTTTTTATTCTCGGCGAATATGCTGCTGCCATCACGCCTTCCTACAACCGAGAGAAGATACTTTTCCTGCAGTGAATAATTTACCCTGAAGAACTGGGAAATCTTGGTGCTTTCATAATTATACGAATTCATCATGTCCTGCACATCATCCGAGGAAATGCCGATATTATGGTATGAAAAAGCATCGGTGAAGAAATCAACAGCCTGCAATCCAAATCCGTCATTAAAGGATTTATAATATCCTGCGCCCAGCACCAGGTTGATGCTATGGTCTCCGTATATCCGGTTATAGCTGAAATAACTTTCCGTACTGTAGTTGTCAATCCTGTTGTTGAGCAACTGGGCCATACCGTTTGGCAGCTGGACATTGAGTACGGTTTTCGGCAAATAGAAACTGCGTTTTGATGTTTGCTTGTCAATGCCGCCGACAACATGCAGCTTCAATCCATTTAAGATTTCAATTTCCAGGTGGGGTGTGGCAAAGAAACGGTTATTCTTGTTATAGTCATTCATAATCAGAAAAGCAGCCGGATTGGTGATCTTTGGATCAAAGGTCTTGGAGTAATTTCCAAAATCGTCATAAACGGTAACGGTAGGGCTGTAAACATAAGCTGCCTGAAGCATATTGTATTTTTCAGGCCCGCCTGAATTAGCGCCACTTGATGCATTATTGGCATTAATCTGGCTAAAGGTCATGTTTATAGCAAGCTTTAATCTTTTTCCGATTTTCTGGTCGAAGTTCACCCTTCCGGAGTATCTATTATAGGTGGAATTCTCCAGCAAGGCATCGTTCCCATAATAGTTAAAGGAGGTGAACAACGTTGAAGCTTCATTTCCGGAGGTTACAGAAACATTGTGTTCCTGAATATTGCCGTTCCGCATCAGTATATCCAGCCAGTCTGTATTTGTGCTGGTAGTATCAATTTGTTCCTGTGAAAAGAAGAGTACCGGTGCAGGAGATACCTTTGTGCCATATGGGGCATTTTGTTTCGACAGCAGATATTGGTCCAGTTCAAACCGGTTATGCTGGATCATAAACTCTTCTGATTCGAGCAGGTCAAAATAATCTTTTGGTTTCTGGACTGTGTAGCTTCCCCTGTATTCAACATTCACCTTGCCGGCTTTCCCCTTTTTGGTGGTTATGAGAATAACGCCATCGGCTGCCGCCGAACCGTATATGGCAGCTGCACTGGCATCTTTCAATACATCTATGGATTCAATATCTGAGGGATTTATGCTGTTAAGCGGATCTCTGTCAACTCCGCCCGAATATCCCAGGTTATTATCATTCAGTCCGTTCTCAATGTTTCCGTTGTTGGTTATGGGAACACCATCAATAACATATAGCGGATTGCTTCCTCCGCGCAGTGTAATATCAAATTTCCCGCCGGGCTGAGCACTGTTAAGCCTCATCACCATACCGGCAATCCTCCCCTGCAGCATATTGTCGACAGAGGTGGTAGCTACAATCGGTATATCTTTCGTTTTTACACTTCCAACGGCTCCGGTCAGGTCAATTTTGCGAACTGTTCCATAACCAACCACGACAACTTCCTGCAGTGATTCAATGTTTTCAACCAGGGTAACATTAATACCGGTCTGGTTCTCCACATTCACTTCCTCGGACAGATATCCGATGAAAGAGAATACAAGTACTGAACCAGGGCCGGCCACCGTAATGGTATAATTACCGTCCGCGTCGGTGATAGTGCCATTGGAAGTTCCTTTTTCAAGCACATTGACGCCCGGAAGGGACTCATTACCTGCCGCTGTGGTCACCCTGCCGGAGATTTTAACTCCCTGCCGGGAGGCAGGATTGGGTGTAATGACAATCAGGTTGTTTTCCAGCACGGTAAATTTCATCTCGGTCTCCGTCATTACCTTATCAAGAACCTCTTTTAGTTTTGTCTTTTCAACATTCAGGGTAATGGTTTTATTCTTTACAGCTTCATTGATGTAAAGGAACCGCACATCACACTGCTGCTCTATTTCATGAAAAACCTGGGCAATGGGTGCATTTTTCAGCGTGAGTGTAACTTCCGCGGTTTGTGAAAAAGTGTTGGCGTAAGTCTGAAGAACACCCAGCAAAATCAGTAAGAAGGTCAGTTTCATGGCTAGTAAGATTTTTTTCGGGCATATCAAAAAGATGCCTTTGGTTAAAGGTTTATTCATACATTTGTAATGTTTAGTGTTAATAATTAATTAATTCTGATCTCCGGGCTGGTGAATGTTGCCGCATTTGCCAGCCCATTTTTCAGGATCTCTCAGTATCCTTTTTCATAGGCTTTGCTGATTTGATTTATGGTGTTTTTTACGGCTGAAGGATACGGCTATTTTGTTTTTATTGATCGTATAACTAAAATCAGGAGTAGCCAGCTCTAACGCCCGCAATGCCTGTTCCACGGTTTCTTTTTCAAAGACTCCGGTATAACTCAGATTGTCTGCAGGATTGTCAAGCAGGGTGATCTCTACATCGTACCACCGTTCTATTTTCACCAGCAGCGATTCAAACGGTTCGTTGACAAAAACCAGTTTGTGATCCTTCCAGGAAACGACGGGTAAGGCATCAACGTCCTGTGAGATCCTGACAGCCTTAATCCCCTGAATTTTTTCAGGAGCTACCTGATTTTCATTGGGGATCAGACGTTCGCTAGTTTTCTGAAAGGTGGCTTTCTGGTTTGGTTTCAAAATGACGGTCTGTTTGCCGCCCTGCATTCCTGACAGGGTTTTGATTTCTATCATACCCGTAAGCAGCATAGCTTCAACCGTTTTATCCTCGGAGTATGATTTCAGGTTAAAGGTGGTGCCCAGCACTTTTAGCTCAATCTGGGAGGTCCTTACAAAAAACGGACGGGATTTATCTTTTACAACATCAAAATAAGCTTCCCCTTCCAGTTCCACCCTCCGGTTCTTGTCAAAATTCAGGGCATATTTCAGGGTTGAACCGCTGTTCAACCATCCGGTGGATCCATCCGGCAAATTAAAGCTTACCCTTGATCCCATGGTGGAGTGGATCTCAGCCCAGGCAATGCCGGCATATCTGCTTTCCCCTGCGAATTGCCGGTACGCCAATACGCCTCCGGCAATTAAAAGAGGCAGCAAAATAGCAGCAGCGACACGGTAATAAAATTTCAGTAATTTATAGAATGGCTTATTTTCCGAAATATTCTTGTCCATATTGATCCTGAAATGGATCTTGTGCAGCAAATGATCAAGATTTTTTTCCGGGGTATCGGCATTATCCAGGTAACAATTCCACTGATGTGCCAGATGAGATTTCAATTCACTTTTTTTGCCTTCATCCGTGAATGTTTCCTGTATATAACCGGCATCTTCTATGCCTGATTCACTGTTAAAGTAACGTTCCAGTTTTTCCTTGTCAACGTTGTTCATCCAATTGTTTATTTATTATAGTTATATCCTGAAAGGTAATAATACACCTATTCACTCCTTCAAAATTCTGCCTGCAATATATTAAGGTAGGAAAAATTAAGGGAAGATCATCCCTTTATGATATAAAAAGATAAAAAAACAGCAATCCTGTTATACGCTCGCTGGTAAGATGGCTGCGGATGAATTTGAGGGCCTCGGTAAGCTGGTTTTCAACCGTTTTTTTGCTGATGTTCATCGCGGTGGCGATTTCCTTCACGGAAAGACCTTCAAACCGGCTTTTGGTAAAGATTTCCCTGCGGCGTACAGGCAACCTGGAAACCAGGTTATCCAGCTTGATCTTCAACAGGTTGAAATCAAGGTTATCCGTCGTTACCAGGTTCAGGTCCTCCTTTGCCTGTGACCCGAGATAACTGCCAGCCTGCATGCGGCTCCGGAAATACTTCCGGATGATATTGAAAGCGATGGTGAAAATATAGGACCTGAAAGATAATTCTTCTTTCAGTTCCGAGCGTTTTTCCCACACCCGGGTAAATACTTCCTGCACCAGCTCTTCGCACTCCGGCTCCGATCGTAAATAACGGTAAGAAAAGTGATACAGGCGCCGGCCGTAGTAACCGAACAATTCATTAAAAGCCAGGATGTCACCCTTTTTTAATTTTTTTACACACTCGTTCTCAATATGATGCGGAAGATGGTTCACTTTCAGGTTTCTGAATACTGGTTTCTAAAGGTAAATTTAAAAAAATATCTTTAATGAGGCTCGGTTTTCAGGAGCTTACTAGCGATCTGAAAACCGAAAGCCGAATTATCCCGATAGCGAAGCGTATCGGGATTGGGTCAATTCCCCGTTGCTTGCGGCGACGTAGGTTATTTTATCTTTTTATTGTCCCTCGGATTTCGCCATTTCATGGGCCGGACTTACCGGCCAGAAAAAGCTTTCATAAGGATCCGGGTGGGCCGGATCAAAAGC